>Ga0255342_1001491_pt1 | contig 33243 bp, 31 predicted proteins | sample wastewater_treat_3_FD_192416 | JGI IMG/M metagenome (GOLD analysis project Ga0255342, IMG submission 192416) | Wastewater microbial communities from Lulu Island WWTP, Vancouver, Canada - plant14 | ecosystem: Engineered > WWTP > Wastewater > Unclassified | place: Canada: Vancouver, British...
CACACAAGATGTGAAAATCAGTAATAATACTGAGAGCGCCCTGTCGGGGCTAAATTTAATGCTGAAAGTTTTAGGAAAGGAGTTTGAGGAAGAACCCTTTTTCAAAAGGGTTTTCCTCAATATCACTTGTAAAACCTCGATAAGAGTACCGCCCTTACTGCTGCGGTGCATTTTTTATATCATTTGATATTTATATTGACCTTTCTGCTGAAATCTGATATAATAAATTATAAGTATACATTTTTAATTGCAGTACCTGCTGCGTACTGCAAGAATTTACTATATGTCGGAGATGATAACCTTGACTGATATATACAGGCTCGCCCTTGAAACGGCGGCAGGGGACGGAGAGGTCCTCGGAACCATCCATGACTCGGTGGAAAAGACCTCGGGGCTGTTCTCTGAGGCTGCCGGCTATCTGAAAAAGGGGCTTCCGCTGCTTATCATCGCCATTGTCATACTTGTGGTGGGCATAATAGTTTCAAAGCTCATAGCAAAGATAGTGGGCAAGGCAGTGTCAAAGTCAAATGTCAACGGTGCGGCAAAGAGCTTCCTTGTGTCGCTGATAAAGATAATCCTCTATATCGCTGTGATCATTATGGCTCTGTCGGTGCTTAACGTGCCCATGTCCTCAATAATCACCATTCTGGGCGCCGCGGGTCTCGCCATAAGCCTTGCCCTCCAGAGCTGCCTTTCAAACCTCAGCGGCGGCTTTATAATACTGTTCACCAAGCCCTTTACCACAGGGGATATCATCGAGATAGACGACTCTGTGGGAACTGTAAAGGACATCGGCATCTTTTACACAAAGATAGACACCTTTGACGGAAAGACAGTGCTCGTACCAAACGGCAAGGTCACCGATGCCAAGATAGTGAACTATACGGAAACTCCTCTGAGGCGAGTTGACCTCAGCTTCGATATAAGCTACGGCTCGGACTTTGGAAAGGCTCAGTCCGCTGTTATGGCTGTTATCAACGAGGAGAAGCAGATACTCAGCGACCCTGCACCTATCGTGCGCATGAGCTCTCACAATAACAGCTCGGTGTCCGTTGATGTGCTGGTATGGGTGAAGAATGAGGACTTCCTGACAGTGAAATATGATATGACGGAGAACGTCAAGACTGCATTTGAGCAGAACGGTATCGAGATACCTTTTGACCAGCTGGATATCCATGTAAAGGACAAAAAATAATGGCAGAGACTAAACAGAAGAAAGAGGCTCAAAAGAAAAAGCCCGACAACAACAATAAGCCCGTCAGCAAAAAGAAGAAAAAGTCAAAGCTCTGGCTGTGGGTCATCATCATACTATTTGTGTGGTGGTTCAATAACTTTACCCTCAGGGTAAATGACTCGGAGATCACCAGCAGCAAGGTGAAAAGCACCATAAGGCTGGCGGTCATCAGCGACCTTCATGCCACAAAGCACGGCATAAAGAACAAGACAATTTTTGACGCTGTGGACAAGGAGCACCCCGATGCAGTGTTCTTCCTCGGCGATATGTACACCAGACAGAGCGAATGGGAGCTCATACAGAAGCCCGTTGACCTTGCAGAGATGCTGACCTCCGCAGGCTATCCGCTCTACTGCGTCACAGGTGAGCATGACTACGACGACAGGTACGTCTCGGAGCTTGAAAAGACAGGCGCCAAGGTGCTTTCCTATGAGGAGGACACCATTGAGGTAAGGGGCAGCAGGCTCCACATCATGGGCATAGACAACGTCTATTACAGTCCTACATTCGACCTTAACAACGCTTTCTCCCTTGACGACGGCAGCTTCAATATACTGCTGGCACATATCCCGAATTATGAGAAGTTCGCTGATTTCGGCGCTGAGCTCACTCTCTGCGGCGATACCCACGGAGAAATGGCAAGACTGCCTTTCGGTCTCGGACCTGTTTACTGCTCCGAGAAAAAGGTATGGTTTCCAAAGCTTCTGCACAAGGAGCTTGATATATATGACAAAGGCTGCTTCAGCTACGACGGCGGAAGGATGTTCATAACCTCGGGCATTGGCGCTTATCCTGCACCTGTGAGAATGTGCAACCGTCCGGAGATAGCCGTTATCGAAGTCAAGCCAAAGGGGTGAAAATATGAGTAAGGACAATATCACTGACATCGCTGTTATCGGCGGAGGTGCCTCGGGCTTTGCAGCTGCTATCGAGGCAAAGACAGCCCTGCCAAAGGCAAGGGTGGTCATTCTGGAAAAGCTTGACCGCGTGGGCAGAAAGATACTCGCCACAGGCAACGGCAGATGCAATCTCAGCAATATCAATCTCAGCGCCGACCACTACCACGGAAGCGTGAAGAATGTCATGCGCATAATCGGTGCGACTCCCTCAGCAAAGGAATTTTTCGGAAGCATCGGAGTGATATGCACGGCAGATACGAAGGGGCGTATCTACCCTAAGAGCAACAGCGCGGCTACTGTGCTGTCTGCGCTCAGGCTTCGGGCAGAGGAGCTGTATATCAGCGAGCGCTGCAACTTTGAAGCCACATTTATCGAAAGCACCAATGACGGTTTCAGGATACACTCCGCGTCGGGCGAAAAGTTCCCGTGCAGGAGAGTCATCGTTGCCGCAGGAGGCTATGCGGCTCCCCAGTTCGGCACAGACGGAAGCGTTATAAGACTCCTCCGCAGCAAGGGCTGCCACACTACGAAGATATGCCCCGCAGTTGCGCCTCTGAGAGTTCGTCCCGAGCTCCTCAAGGGACTCAAGGGAGTCCGCGCAAAGGGCAGGGTAATGGCTTACTCCGCAGGCAGGCTCCTCAAGGAGGAGGTGGGCGAGATACAGTTCACGGAGAACGCTCTGTCGGGTATCTGCGTTTTCAATATGGCTCACCTGTTCTCGCAGTACGAGGGCAAGCTGAAGCTGAGACTCGACCTTGCAGCGGATATGGACGCCGACCAGCTGGAGGGGTATCTCCGTGTTATCCAGTATCAGCGCGGAAAACAGACCACAGAGGAGCTTCTCACGGGTATTTTCCCCAGAAACCTCTCATCATACATAACAAAGAGGGCTCTCGGCAAGCCCCTTACAGTGCTTATCTCGGAGCTCCGCGACAATGACCTGAGACAGGTGGTACAGCTCATAAAGTGCCTTGAATTCGACGTTACGGGAACTGCTCCGTGGAAGGACGCTCAGGTAACATCGGGAGGTATCAGCGGCGAATGCGTTGACGAAAGGCTCCAGCTCAGAAGCGAAAAGGGCATCTTCCTCTGCGGAGAGATACTTGACGTTGACGGCGACTGCGGCGGATACAATCTCCAGTGGGCATGGTCCTCGGGCATTCTTGCAGGCAGGAGCTGCGCCGACTCGCTGAGAGGAGGGCTCTCATGATAAGAGTCGGCGGCATAAGAGTACCGCTTGACACGGACCTTTCCGACCTTGTTCCCCTCTGCGAGAAAAAGCTGAAGCTGAGCCGTGACAGGATTATCAGCGTGAAGCTGGCAAAGAAGTCCGTGGACGCAAGAAAGAAGTCAGATGTACACTTCCTCATCTCCCTTGACATTGAGGCAAAGGGTGAGGAAAAGCTGCTCCGCACGCTGAAAAATGCGGCAAAGCATGAGCCCGTACACTACGATGTGCCCACTGTCCGCAACGGGGACTACCGTCCCGTTATCGTGGGATTTGGTCCTGCGGGTATGTTTGCGGCACTTGTCCTTGCTATGGCAGGTGCAAAGCCCATCGTCCTCGAAAGAGGCGGCGATGTTGACAGCAGAGTGAAGGCTGTTGAGGAGTTTCAGAGCGGCGGCAGACTGGACACCGAGTGCAATGTGCAGTTCGGCGAGGGCGGCGCAGGCACCTTTTCCGACGGAAAGCTGACCACAGGAATCAAGGACAGGCGCATAGGCTGGGTGTTTGAGCGGCTGGTGGAGTTCGGAGCTCCCGAGGAGATACTATATCTTGCCAAGCCACACATCGGCACGGACAAGCTCCGCGGAGCCGTAAAAGCACTGAGGGAGAGAGTCATCGCTCTCGGCGGCGAGGTGAGGTTCAACAGCCGTTTCTGCGGATTTGAGGCGGAAAACGGCAGGCTTGCGGCAGTTTCATACAGCTGCGGCGGCGAAATCCAGCGCATAGAGACAAAGAGTCTCATTCTGGCAACAGGTCACAGCGCAAGGGACGTCTTTGAGCTGCTTTACAATGAAAAAATCACCCTTTCACAGAAGAATTTTTCCGTGGGAGTGAGAGCGGAGCACCTCCGCACAGATATAGACAGGGCGATGTACGGCAGTTTCGCAGGACATCCTGCCCTTAAAGCTGCCGACTACAAGCTGGCGGTACACCTTCCCAACGGACGCACTCTCTACACCTTCTGTATGTGCCCCGGGGGATATGTGGTAGCCGCTTCCTCCGAGGAGGGCAGGCTTGCGGTCAACGGCATGAGCTGTTTTGCCCGTGATGCGGACAATTCCAACAGCGCTCTCCTTGTGAACGTGGGTCCGGAGGACTACGGAAGCGACCACCCTCTGGCAGGTATGTGGTTCCAGCGTGACCTTGAGGAAAAGGCATTCAGGGCAGGAGGCAGCGATTACCGCGCTCCTGCGGCTGTTCTCGGAGACTTCATGGAAGGACGGGTCAGCACGGATTACGGCAGGGTAAAGCCCTCGTACCGTCCTGCTGTACGCTTTGCGGCTCCCGAGGAGTATCTTCCTGATTTCGTCTGTGAGTCCCTGAAGCTTGGCATTAAGGAAATGGGAAAGAAGATCAAGGGCTTTGACGACAGGGACACCCTGCTGACAGGCATCGAGAGCAGGAGCAGCTCCCCCGTAAGGATAAACAGGGGAGAGGACCTGCAGTCGGTTTCCCTCAGGGGACTTTTTCCCTGCGGTGAGGGGGCAGGCTATGCAGGAGGCATAGTATCCGCGGCAGTTGACGGAATGAAGTGCGCGGAGGAGGTTTGCAGAGAAATGGAGGGAGCGGAGAAATCATGAAGATAGTTTATGTTTCAAGAAATAAGATGTATGTCTGCAATAACGGCAAGGTCTCGGAGCTCCCCTGCGAGAGAGCGGAGAAGTACACCACCGCCGTAAATGAGATAAACAAGAACAAGGAGTGGAAGCATCAGGGCGCAGGAGCGGCATTCCGCGAGGATATGCGGTCCGTCGAGACCGACCCCGAGAAGTTCATTAGTATAAACGGTATCTGCGCCGCTGACGAGGGCTTCATCTACTCCGCAAAACTGGGCGAGATGGGAGCTGTGTACAGAAAGAGTGCCGACTCGCCAAAGGCTCCCGAGGGGCATATCTATACGGGCATGGACAGGAGCATCGGAGATATCTCCTGCAAGGACGGCAGGATAGCCGCTGTCCTTGACGGGCATCTTGCCATATTCGACGAGCGCGGCGACTACAATGAGCTCACTGACGGGCAGTCGGTGGAGGAAAGTCCCTCATGGTCAGCCACCGACAGCAGGATATTCTGCACCACCAAGGGACGCTCCGTGGAGGACCCGAGGGTCTTTTCCGCTGGCTCTATCCTCGCAGTGGACGAGGAGGCAGGTACCATCGAGACTCTCTATGAGGACGAGGCAAATGACCTGCTGAAGCCTAAAAATGACGCAGAGGGCAACTTCTGGTTCATCCGTCAGCCCTATAAGCAGCCCAAGACTGAAAGGGAGCCCATATGGAAATCAGTGCTGCTTTTCCCTGTGAGACTGGTAAAAGCCATATTCGGCTTCATCAACGCTTTCAGCGTCATATTCGGCGGCGAGCCCCTGAGGAAGTCTCAGAAAAAGGGCGATGTCAAGACCAGAAACAAGTCACCGAGGGAGATATTCTTCGAGCAGAGAATTCTGGAGGCGGAGAAAAATGAGAAGGAAAACGCTGCGGCAGGTGACGCAAATCCGGGGATATTCCCGAGGAGCCGTGTGCTTGTAAGGATAAGTCCCGACGGCACCGAGACAGTGGTGAGAAAGGGAGTCATGGACTATACTCTGTGCAGTGAGGGCGTTATATGCTCCAACGGCAAGGAGATACTCCTCATCGGCAGCGACGGCACTGAAAAGGTAATAGCAAAGGCTGAGCTGGCAGAAAAACTCAGCGTCATAAACGAAAACACTGACACCGACGACAAAAAGTCGGAGTGATATTTTTATACCGAACAGGAGGCTTGAAAATGAAAATCAATGTTATCGGCGGAGAAATGGACAGAGCGGAGATAGACGAGTACATAAAATATGCGGGACAGAAATACAAGGGACGCCAGATAGGCGCGCTTGACATAGTTATTGACGGTGAATTCGTAGACCTGAAGGTCCACTTCAAGGACATGGATTTTCAGAGGGCTTACCGTTCGGCTGACTATCTGGTAAACACTATGGAAAAGCTCAATGACGCAAAGCAGAAGGAGTTTTCCGAAAAAGAAAGGCATAAGGTCTAAGGAGTACTGAATGAATCTTACTAACATCGGCACCGTTAAGGAGATACTTTCCCGACACGGTTTCAGCTTCTCGAAGGGACTGGGACAGAACTTCATCATCAATCCCGACATCTGCCCGAAAATAGCCGAAAGCGGCAATGCCTGCAAGGGCTTCGGAGTGCTGGAGATAGGCACGGGCATAGGTGTTCTTACAGCAGAGCTCGCCAAAAGAGCGGACAAGGTAACGGCGGTGGAGATAGACACCCGTCTGCTGCCCATTCTTGAGGAGACACTGGCGGACTTCGACAATGTGAAGATAATCAACGAGGACGTTATGAAATGTGACCTCCACAAGCTCATAGAGGAGGAGTTCGGAGGGCTGAGAGTGGCTGTCTGCGCGAACCTGCCCTACTACATAACCTCTCCCATCATAATGATGCTTCTGGAGAGCAGGCTACCCATCGAGTCCATCACCGTAATGGTGCAGAAGGAAGCCGCACAGCGCCTCTGCGCAAAGGTGGGCACAAGGGAGTCGGGTGCTATCACCGTGGGAGTAAACTACTACGGCACCGTGAAGAACCTTTTCGGCGTCTCACGGGGCAGCTTCATGCCTGCGCCCAATGTGGACTCCGCTGTTATAAGGATAGACCTTAACGGCGAGCACCGTCTTGACGAGGAAAGCGAGAGATGCTTCTTCCGCGTGGTAAAGGCAGGCTTCTCGCAGCGCCGCAAGACACTGGCAAACTCCCTTGCTTCTGTTATGAGTATCCCCAAGGACAGAGTTTACTCTGCACTGACAGGACTGGGACTCCCCGAAGCTGCAAGGATAGAACAGCTGGATATGGAGCAGCTCATTGCACTTTCAGCTGAGTTGATGAAGGGCTGATGGGAACTCTTTACGGCGTAAGTGTGGGTGCAGGCGACCCCGGGCTCATGACTCTGAGGGCAGTTCGTATAATGGAGAGCTGCGGCGTTATCGCAGTTCCGCGTACTCATGGGGAGAACAGTCTGGCTCTGTCAATTGCGGAGCAGGCTGCGGACCTGTCACGCAAGCGGAAAGTGTATCTGGACCTGCCTATGTGCAGGGACAGGGAAGCCCTTGACAGAAACTACGATGAGACTGCGGAAATGCTCTGCGGACTGCTGGAAAGTGACGATGTGGCAGTTCCTACACTGGGGGATATTTCCGTTTATTCAACATTCAGCCACATTGCACAGCGTGTGGAGGAACGAGGATTCAAAGCAGATATATGTGCCGGAGTCACCAGCTTCAGCGCTGCTGCTGCCTCTCTCGGAAAGCCACTGTGTATGGGAAGCGAGCCCTTGCATATACTGCCCTATGGCTGCGGAGACTTTGAGAAGCTCCTTGACCTCAGTGGTACAAAGGTCGTAATGAAAACAGGCAGCAAAAGCAGCGAGCTCATTGCATTACTGCGAAAAAAGGGACTTGCTCTGCGTACTTCTGTAATAGAGAACTGCGGACTTGAAAACGAGAGGATATTCGGGAGCCTTGATGAGGTCACCGACGACCTTGGCTATTTTACGGTGTTCATCATCGGGGAGTGCAGTGATGAGACTTGAGGAATATGTTTACAGAGGAGCGGAAAAGCTCAGATGCGGATATACCACGGGCTCCTGCGCGGCAGCTGCCGCAAAGGCTGCGGCGGAGATGATATTCACGGGGCATGAGGTCACGGGCGTGAAGCTCATGACTCCCAAGGGCATTATGCTTGACCTTGATGTGGTGGACGCTGAGCTGAAAGATGGAAGCGCTTCCTGCGCCATAGTAAAGGACAGCGGCGACGACCCCGACATCACAAACGGTATCAGGGTTTATTCCCGCGTGAGACTTATCCCCGAGGGAACTGTTATCCTCGGCGGCGAGGGCGTTGGAGTTGTCACAAAGGCAGGGCTGGACCGTCCCGTTGGGGACGCTGCCATAAATACGGTGCCGCGGCGCATGATAAGTGGGGCTGTTGCGGAAATTGCCGAGAAATACGGCTACTCGGGAGGATTTGAGGTGACGGTCTCCATACCTCAGGGGGTGGAGCTGGCGAAAAAGACCTTCAACCCTCGCATGGGCATAGAGGGCGGTATCTCCGTTATCGGTACCAGCGGTATCGTGGAGCCCATGAGCAATACTGCCGTCATTGAGACTATCCGCGCGGAGGCTAATATCCGCCGTGCCGCAGGTCAGCGGAATATGCTGCTGACTATCGGCAATTACAGCGAGGACTTCGTTCAGAGAGAACTGCCCTTTTCACTGGAGAGAAGCGTCACCTGCAGCAACTTTATAGGTGATGCCATCGATATCGGCATGGAGCTGGGCTTTGAGTCCATTCTCATCGTGGGGCATATCGGAAAGCTGGTAAAGCTGGGTGCAGGTATCATGAACACCCACTCCTCATGGGCGGACGGCAGAATGGACGTCCTTGTCACCTGTGGATTGCTTGCGGGAGCTGATACGGAGACCCTGAAAAGGCTGCCCGACTGCGTCACTGCTGACGCTGCAATGGATATACTCGAGGAGGGCGGATACCTTGAAAAAACTGCGGATATACTCTCTCGGCGCATGGACAGCTATCTCCGCGCAAGAGTAAAGGATTCGATACCGATCGCGGCTCTGGCGTTTTCCTATAAGCGTGAGCTGCAAGTGAGGACTGCCCTTGCTGAGGAGCTTATAAAAGCAATTACGGAGGAAGAAAATGGTTGATTTTGTGGGAGCAGGCTGCGGTGCTGCCGACCTTATAACTCTCAGGGGCAAGCGTCTGCTGGAGCAGGCTGACGTTATCATCTACGCAGGCTCGCTGGTAAATCCTCAGCTCCTTGACTATGCAAAGCAGGAGTGCAGGATATACAACAGCGCACTAATGCACCTTGATGAGGTCATAGATGTAATGCAAAAGGCTGAGTCGGAGGGACTTCACACCGTAAGGCTCCATACGGGTGACCCCTCGGTTTACGGCGCCATAAGGGAGCAGATGGACAGGCTGGACGCTCTGGGCATATCATACAATGTCACTCCCGGCGTCAGCTCCTTCTGCGGAGCTGCTGCGGCTCTGAAGGCGGAATACACTCTGCCCCATGTGTCACAGACAGTGATACTCACTCGTATGGCAGGACGGACTCCCGTCCCCGAAAAGGAAAGCATAGAGAGCCTTGCCGCACATCATGCGACCATGGTCATTTTCCTCAGCGCTTCCATGACAGAGGAGCTTTCCGCTCGGCTTACAGAGGGCGGATACAGTACCGATACTCCTGCGGCAATAGTCTACAAAGCCACATGGCAGGACCAGAAGGTGGTGCGCTGCACCGTGGGAACTCTTGCGAAGGCTGCCTGTGAAAACGGCATAAGCAAGACTGCTCTCATAACCGTGGGAGACTTCCTCGGTGACGATTACGAGCTTTCAAAGCTCTATGACAAAAATTTTGAAACTGAGTTCAGAAAGGCAGAAGCCAAATGAATATAGCGATTTTTTCCGTTACGGAAAAGGGCAGACAGCTCTCGGAAAGGGCTGCTGAATTTCTTGGCGGTGAACACAAGGTCAGCCGTTACTGTTTTCACAAGCACACCGATGATAACGCGGCGGTGTTCTGGAATATGGGAAGCATGGTTGGGAGACTTTTCAAGCGCTCCGACGCTTTTATTTTCGTCTGTGCCTGCGGTATTGCGGTGAGGGCAGTTGCCCCTCTGCTGGGCACCAAGGCGGACGATCCTGCTGTCATTGTCATGGACGACAGCGGACGTTTCGTTATCCCCGTGCTTTCGGGACATATCGGCGGTGCTAACCGACTTGCGGAGGTGCTTGCGGATGCTCTGGGAAATACCGCTGTTATCACTACCGCCACCGATGTGGGCGGACAGTTCTCGCCCGACAGCTTCGCTGTTGCAAACGGACTTATCATCACCGACCTTGCTGCTGCAAAGGAGATAGCTGCGGAGGTGCTGGACGATGAAAAGGTGGGCTTTTCCACAGAGTACAGACATGGCGGACTTCCTGATGAGCTGACGGAGTTCGGCATTTGCAGGACAGGCATATATGTTGGCACGGAGACCGATGTGAAGCCCTTTGACGTTACTCTGCGCCTCGTCCCGAGGAATATCGTTCTGGGTATCGGCTGCAAAAAGGGTACATCAGCCGAAGCTGTTGAGACTGCGGTAAGCAGGGCTCTTGCCGAGGCTGGTATCGACGCAGAGAGAGTACGCGAGGTTGCTACAATTGACCTGAAAGCGCAGGAGGAGGGACTTCTCGGCTTCTGCGGACGGCGAGAGATAGAGCTTAGGACATATACTGCCGAGGAGCTCATGGCGGTAAAGGGCGATTTTGACTCCTCGGAATTTGTGCGCGAGACCACCGGGGCAGACAACGTCTGCGAGCGCAGTGCAGTGCTGTGCAGCGGCGGCAAGCTGGTGCTCCGCAAGACCGCCTTTGACGGAGTTACCGTGGCAGCGGCTGAGGCTCCCGTATATCTGGATTTTGAGAGGAACGTGCTATGAAGCTTTACGTTGTGGGCATCGGCTGCGGCAGCCGTCAGGGAATGACCCTCGAAGCGCAGCAGGCTGTGATGAACAGCGATGTTGTGGTGGGCTATACCGTCTATGCGGAGCAGATAAAGAGCTTCTTCCCCGAAAAGGAGTGCCTTTCCACGGGTATGAGACAGGAGCGTGACCGCGTTGTCCTTGCACTGGAGCTGGCACAAAACGGAAAGACAGTGTCCCTTGTTTGCAGCGGCGACAGTCAGCTCTACGGCATGGCAGGACTTGCCTATGAGCTTTCCTCGGATTATCCCGACGCGGAGATAGAGGTCGTGGCAGGAGTTTCAGCGGCATTCAGCGGCGGAGCGGTTCTCGGCTCGCCCATGACTCATGATCTTGCCCTCATCAGCCTTTCCGACCTGCTGACGCCCATGGAGAAGATAGAGAAGCGGCTTCGCTGTGCGGCGGAGGGGGATTTTGTCATCGCTCTCTACAATCCCTCGTCAAAAAAACGTGCGGACTACCTTATGCGAGCCTGCGACATTATCCTCGGTTATCGCCCTGCGGACACAGTCTGCGGATACGTCCGCAATATCGGCAGGGAGGGACAGGAGAGCAGAGTCCTCACTCTCGGGGAGCTCCGCGATACTGCCGTGGATATGTTCACTACCGTATTCATCGGCAACTCCGAGACCAAGGTCATAGGCGGAAAAATGGTGACGCCGAGAGGCTACAGAAATGTGTGAGCTGCTCATATTCGGCGGAACTACCGAGGGCAGGGAGCTTGCTCAGTATTGCTGCGCCTGCGGAGTTTCGGCGGCTGTGTCCGTGGCTACGGAGTACGGGGGAGAGCTTCTCCCTCATGAAAAGGGGCTTCGCGTCCTTGTGGGAAGGCTTGACAGTGACGAAATGGCAGCTCTCATGAGAGAGCTGGGGTGCAGGGCGGTAATTGATGCCACCCACCCATATGCCACTGAGGTCACAGCTAATATTATCGCCGCCTGCAAGGCTGCGGAACAGCCTTATCACAGGCTCCTGCGCAGGTCATCGGAGCTTGGGGACTGCATGACCGTCAGGGATATGGAGGAGCTTGTGGACCTTATAAACCAAAGGGGCGGCAATGTTCTCAGCACCCTTGGCAGCAAGGAGCTGCCAAAGCTGACGGAGGTGCAGAACTTCGCAGAAAGGGTATGGGTGAGAGCTCTCCCCACTGACAGTGTAAGAGCTCTGTGTGCGGAGCTGGGCTTTCCCGAGGAGCACCTTATACTCGAAAGGGGACCGTTTACGGTTCGGCAGAACATGGCTCACATAGAGCTGAGCGGTGCGTCACTTCTGGTGACAAAGGAGAGCGGTGCAGCAGGCGGTTTCCCCGAGAAGCTTGAAGCTGCGGAAAAATGCGGCATAAAGACTGCTGTGCTTGTTCGTCCCGAGGAAAAGGGCAGCACAATGGAGGAGATAAAGTCGCTTATCGGCGGCATGAGGAGGTGACAATGTGAAGATATATATCGTGGGCACAGGTGCCGACGGCAGCAGGACTCTTACTGCCGAGGGGCGGTCTGCCATAGAAGCTGCGGAGGTCATTATCGGCGCAAAGCGCATGATTGAGGGATATCGCTCCTGCGGAAAAGTAGTTCTGGAGGAGTACAGAAGTGTCGAGATAGCGCGGTTCCTTGCGGAGAACAGCTTTTCGGCAGCAGCGGTGCTGATGTCGGGGGACTGCGGCTTTTTCAGCGGTGCGGCACGGCTTGCAGAGGCGCTTCGCGACCATGATGTGGAGTTCATCAGCGGTATATCTTCACCTGTTTACCTTTTCTCCAAGCTGAAAATGGACTGGTCCGACTGCAATTTCGTCAGTCTTCACGGCAAAAGCGGCAATATCGCCAGAGCGGTCCGCGCTCACAGGCTGACGTTTTTTCTTCTCGGCGGAGATATGACAGCAGCGGATGTCTGCAGGCAGCTCTGCGAATACGAAATGAGTGGAGTAACAGTGCATATCGGCGAAAGACTGGGCTATCACGACGAGAGGATAACAAGCGGAACAGCCGCTGAGCTTTCGGATATCAGGACTGCGGAGCTTTGTGTGCTGCTGGCGGATAATCCCGACTGCGAGCGCTACATTCCGAGCTGTATCCCCGATGAGCTGTTTATCAGGGGCAGAGTGCCTATGACTAAGGCAGAGGTCCGCGGAGTTGCCGTCGCAGGGCTTGATATCGGCAGGGAGGACATATGCTGGGATATCGGCGGCGGAACGGGCTCTGTGTCCGTGGAGATGGCTGTGCGCTGTGAGCGTGGGACTGTCCATTCCGTGGAGAAGTCTCCCGAGGCGGCGGAGCTTATCGACAGCAACCGCCGTAAATTCGGCTGCGATAACATTGTTATCCACACGGGCAGAGCGTCTGAGCTGCTCGGTGAACTGCCAGCTCCCGACTGCGTTTTCATCGGCGGTTCGGGTGGAGAGCTGAGTGAGATAGTTCAGGCTGCTTATGAGAAAAACAGCAATATGAGACTGACCGTTACTGCGGTCTCTCTGGAAACGCTTTCGGAGTGCATAGCAGTATTTGATGAGGTCGGCTTTGAAGCTGATATCTCACAGATCGCCGTAACAAGGACTAATAAAGTAGGCACACACACCATGTTGTCTGCCTCAAATCCCGTTTTTATCATAAAAAGGAAGCTTATATGAAAAGAATTCTCATCGGCGGAACTCACAGCGGCTGCGGAAAGACCACGGTCACCTGTGCAGTTCTTGCGGCACTGAAAGCTCGCGGACTGACGGTCTCCTCTTTCAAGTGCGGTCTCGACTACATCGACCCCATGTTCCACAGCAGTATCATCGGCGCTGATGCTCATAATCTGGACAGCTTTTTCTGCGATGATAACTGTATAAGGCAGCTGTTGTGGGAGAACGGCAAAAATGCAGATATATCAGTGATCGAGGGCGTTATGGGGTACTATGACGGTGCTGACGGTCGGGGCTCTGCTCACTCGGTCGCAGCCATCACAGACACAGCTTCCGTGATCGTCCTTGACTGCAAGGGTTCGGGAGAGTCCATAGGCGCAGTGATGAAAGGCTTTCTGACGTACAAGCCTTCAAATAATATCGCAGGCTTCATTTTCAACAGGCTGCCTGCGAGACTTGTTCCAATGGCGGAGCGGCTCTGCACGGAAATGGGAACTGAATATTTCGGCTGTATGCCGCCGAAAAGTCCAAGTATAGAAAGCCGCAGACTGGGACTTGTCACTGCTACGGAGATAGCTGACCTCAGAGAAAAAACTGCGGAACTTGGCAGACTTGCAGAGGAGCATATCCGCCTTGACAGGATGATTGAAGTCTCGGAAAGATGCTTCCCGGAGTTTACAGAGCAAAAAATGCACAGGATATGCACAGATGGCTCACCAAAGATAGCTGTTGCGGCGGACAGAGCTTTCTGCTTTACATATTCCGAGAATATAAGCCTGCTGAAAAGGCTTGGCTGCGCGGTGGAGTACTTCTCGCCCATGGATGACGAGAAGCTTCCCGATAATTGCCGAGGACTTATCCTCAGCGGCGGTTATCCCGAGCTCCACGCCGAAAGGCTGGCAGCGAACAGCTCCATGAGGGAATGTATAAAAACGGCGATAAACAGGGGACTCCCCACTATTGCCGAGTGCGGCGGGTTCATGTATCTCCACGACAGCATCAGGACTTCCGACGGCACAGAATACCCCATGGTCGGTGTAATAAAGGGCACTGCCTTTGAAACGGACAGGCTTCAGCGCTTCGGCTACGTCACTATGACCGCCGATAGGGACTGCCTTCTGTGCAGCAAGGGTGACAGCTTTCCTGCTCACGAGTTCCGCTACTGGGACAGCACCGACTGCGGAGCGGACTTCACCGCCGCAAAGTCCGACGGAAGGAGCTGGAAGTGTGTTCATGCGACTTCTGCAATGTACGCAGGATTTCCGCATCTGTACTTTTATTCGGATGTGAGACTTGCTGAGCGCTTCGCAGCTGCCTGCGCTGCATATGGAGGTAAATAATGGAAAGGATAAAGCTTATCAGGCCTGCTGACAGGTCTTTTGCCGAAAAGGCACAGGAGCACTGGGACAGCGTGGCAAAGCCCCTTGGCAGCTTCGGTGTCCTTGAGGAGATGTGGGACAGGATAGCCGCAGTGCAGCGGACTGTTACTCCCGATATCTCCCGACGAGCAGTAGTGGTCATGTGCGGCGACAACGGTGTTACCGCCGAGGGTGTCACCCAGACGGACAGCTCCGTGACCCTTGCCTGCGGGTCGGCGATAGCCTGCGGAAGATCAAACATAAACGCCCTTGCGGCTGTCTATAACGCTAAAGTGCTGGCTGTTGATGTGGGCATGGAAGGGGACTCCACCTGCGAAAAGCTCATCAACAGGAAGATAGCTCACGGTACGGGCAATATCGCCGCAGGTCCTGCAATGACCGTGCAGCAGGCGGAGAGTGCCATCGTAGTTGGTATGGATATGATCGGGAAGCTGGCTGATGAGGGCGTTAAGGTGGTTGTTACGGGAGAAATGGGCATAGGCAACACAACTCCCACAGCGGCTCTTTCATCGGTGATACTTGGGCTTCCTCCCGAGACTGTCACAGGCAGGGGGCGCAGGTCTCACTTCCGAGGGACTTCGCCGCAAGATAGGAGCTGTTAAACGTGCCATTGATGTGAATTCTCCCTATGACTGCGGTGCTGTCGAGCTCATGGCAAAGCTCGGAAGCTATGAGATAGCAGGAATGACGGGGCTTTTCCTTGGGGGAGCCGTTTACGGCGTCACTGTCATAATAGACGGAGTGATATCCGCAGTTTCGGCGGTGCTTGCTTCCATGCTTGCCCCCGACTGCACCGACTATATGCTTGCAGGCCATGTTTCGGCGGAGCCTGCGGGCAGGAAGCTCCTCGAAAAGCTGGGACTCAGAGCCGTTATCGACGGCGGTCTCAGACTGGGAGAGGGAACAGGAGGAATACTGCTGCTGCCGCTTCTTGACGGAGCGTCGGCGCTTTACTATAATTCCCACAGCTTTGAGAGCGCAGGGATAGAAAGGTATGTGGAACTGAAATGATCACACTTGTAACAGGCGGAACAAAGTGCGGTAAATCGGGTTATGCCGAGAGGATACTGGAGCGCTTTGAGGGGCAGAAATACTACATCGCCACTATGAATCCCGTGGGAGACGATGCGGAGGAGATAATCGCCCGTCATGTTGAGATGCGCTGCGGCAAGAACTACGTTACCGTTGAGAGACTCCGTGATATAGGCGATACGGAGATACCCGAGGGCAGCGGCGTGCTGCTGGAATGTGTGGGCAATCTCTGTGCAAATGAGATGTTTGTGGGAACTGAGGTGCTTGACCCTGCGAAAAAGATAGTCGAGGGCATAAAGCGGCTTTCGGAGAAGACCTCCGAGCTTGTAATAGTCACCAATGAGGTGGGCACCGACGGAAACGACTACTCTCCCGACACCATGTCTTATATAAAGCAGATGGGCATAATAAACTGCCGTATAGCGGAGTTTGCGGACAATGTGGTGGAGTGCGTCTACGGTATCCCCATTGCCCGCAAGGGAAGTATAATATGCTGAATTCCATGCTTTCGGCTATCCTTATGTACTCGCGCATCCCCGTTCCGAGACCCGAGTGGAACGAGAAGAACAGGCGGTTCTCTCTGTGTTTCTTCCCCATTGTGGGAGCTGTCATCGGGGCACTGGTCATGGGCTGGCGGTACATATGCGATGTTCTGGAGACAGGCGATATCCTTTACGCAGCGGGAGCTGTGGGGATCACTGTTCTGATAACGGGAGGCATACATCTTGACGGCTTCTGCGACACCTGCGACGCGAGAGCTTCGTGGGGAGACAGGGAGAAAAAGCTGAAGATACTCAGCGACTCCCATATAGGAGCCTTTGCGGCTATCAAGCTGGGACTATATCTAATTCTTTACACTGCGGTTTTCACGGAGCTTAGAGATGTCTCCGCAGCCGCTGTGGTCTGCGTTGGATATGTGCTTTCACGTTCACTCAGCGGACTGGCAGCCGTTACCTTCCGTGCTGCAAAAAAGGAGGGGAGCCTTCACAGCTTTACCGCTCCTGCTGATAAAAAGGCAACTGCGGCAGTTCTCGTGACAGTTTCTGTTCTTGCTGCGGCGGCAATGGCAGTCATAGCTCCTGCGGTGGGGGCAGCTGCTTCCGTCGGGGCACTGCTCACGCTTTTGTATTACCGCCATATGGCGTACAAGGAGTTCGGCGGCATTACGGGAGACCTTGCAGGCTGGTTCCTGCAGGTGTGCGAATTGGTCCTTGCAGCTTCTGCTGCACTTACATACAGATTAATGGAGGTCATGTGATATGAAAATGATAATCGGAGGAGCGTATCAGGGCAAGGTAGGCTGCGCTGCCGAGCTGTTCGGCATCAATGAGGAAGATATGGTAAACGGCTCTGCCTGTGATTTTGAGGAGGTATTCAGTGCGGTCTGCATAAAGAGCTATCACAAGATGATAGCAAGGCTGCTGGCGGAGGGAGTTGACCCTGTGCAGTTCACAAGCCGACTTTGTGAGACCAACAAGGACGTTGTTGTCATCATGGACGAGATCGGCTGCGGTATCGTTCCGCTGGTGAAGTCCGAGCGTGTGCGCCGTGAGGCTACGGGCAGATGCGGCTGTATGATAGCTAAGGAGAGCGATGTGGTCATCCGCGTTATCTGCGGTATCCCCACCTACCTCAAGGGAGCTCCACATGAGGGTTGACTTCATACGCCACGGAAAGACCGAGGGAAACCTTGAGATGCGCTACGTCGGAAGGACCGACGAGCCCCTATCCTTTTCAGGCATAGCTGAGCTCATGAAGACCGACCATCCACCCTGCGGAGTGCTCATAACCAGTCCCATGAAGCGGTGCATACAGACGGCAGAGCTCATATATCCCGACAAGGCTCCAATTATATGCGAGGAGCTGAGAGAGTGCGATTTCGGGGCATTTGAGGGCAGGAACTACATAGAGCTGTCCACGGACAGCAGGTATCAGAAATGGATAGACAGCGGCGGCGAGAGCGCCTTCCCCGAGGGTGAGGACCCTGCGGATTTCAAGGAGCGCTGTGCCGCAGGCTTTCTTGCGTCCATAGCAAAGGTGCCGGAGGGCAGCGGTGCCACGTTTGTAGTCCACGGAGGCACGATAATGGCGATACTGGAGCGCTTTGCACAGCCCCATCAGGGCTATTACCACTGGCAGGTCACCAACGGACACGGCTTCATCACCGAGTTTGACGGCGAAAAGATAACAGTTACGGAGAAAATATGAATTACTTTGCAGCAGTTCTGCCCCTCATCATCGGAGCGGTGCTGGACATCATTTTCGGGGACCCCTACAGCCTTCCGCATCCCGTCAGACTTGTGGGAAGGCTCATATCAAAGCTGGAGAGCTTTGTCCGCAGACATATGGGAGGTCATCTCCGTGCAGGGGGAGTCCTGCTGGCGTTGATAGTTCTCATTGTCTCGGCAGTGGTGCCCCTTGGGATACTCATTCTGTGCTATTGCGTGAATATATGGCTGGGAGCCGCGGTCGAGGGCGTTATGTGCTATTATCTCATGGCGGCAAGATGTCTCCGCGACGAGAGCATGAAGGTATACCGCACAGCAGCAAAGGGCGATACCGAGGGAGCGCGAAAGGCGGTATCCATGATAGTGGGACGTGATACGGCAGTCCTCGACAGCAAGGGCATAATCAAGGCGGCTGTGGAGACTGTGGCGGAGAATACCTCCGACGGTGTAACGGCTCCCATAATGTATATGTCACTGGGGGGAGCTGTCCTCGGAGCGTTCTACAAGGCGGCAAACACCATGGACTCCATGATAGGCTACAAAAACGAGAAATATGCCGATATCGGGCGGTTTGCAGCGAAGCTGGACGATGTGCTCAACTTTATCCCCTCGCGGCTCACCGCTCTTGCTATGATAGTCTGCGCTCCCATGGCGGGACTGGACGGCGGAAGGGCATACCGTATCTGGAAGCGTGACCGCAGAAAACACGCAAGTCCCAATTCTGCACAGACCGAATCAGCCTGTGCAGGTGCTCTCGGAGTTCAGCTTGCAGGAGATGCGTACTATTTCGGGGAGCTCCACAAAAAGGAGTTCATCGGCGATCCTGTCAGGGAAATAGAAAACGAGGATATCACGCGGGCAAACAGGCTCATGTACGCCGCATCGGCTCTTGTATTTGTTTTAGCGGCGGCAGTCAGGGCGATTTTAGTCGGAGGAATGCTATGATAAACGCAGCACACGGCGGAAATGATCTCGGTCTTGATATAAGACTGGATCTTTCCGCCAATCTCAATCCCATGGGTATGCCAGAAAGTGTCATGGCAGCCGCAGTTGCTTCGGCAGGAAGCTGGGAGGGCTATCCCGATCCCATGTGCAGGGAGCTTCGCGAAAAGCTGTCCGAGAAGCTCGGTGAAGATAGGGAAAACATCGTCTGCGGAAACGGTGCCGACGATCTTATCTACCGCATAGCCTCTGCGCTGAAGCCGCATAGGGCGCTGATCTGTGCCCCCACATTCGCAGAGTACGGCAAGGCGCTTCGCGAAAACGGCTGCGAGGTTCGGGAGCATATCATCCGCGAGAGTGAGGACTTTGTCCTTACAGAGCGTATCCTCGGGAAGCTGTCTGGGGTGGACATGGTGATAATCTGCACTCCAAACAATCCCACGGGAATGACTGTGCCCCATGAGCTCATGGAGAGAATAGCCGCGGAGTGCGAAAAAAACGGCACCTACCTCATTGCAGACGAGAGCTTCATTGGCTTTACGGGGAGGGAAAAGGAGCTGACAGCACTGAATTATCTTGGCAGACATACTATTGTCCTGCGCTCTTTCACCAAGCTTTATGCAATGGCAGGTCTCAGGCTTGGATATGCGGTCTGCGGAAGCAGGGCAGCTGCCGATAGTATCGCGTCCGCAGGTCAGTACTGGAGCGTTTCCGCACCTGCTCAGGCGGCAGGTATCGCTGCTCTTGACGAGGAGGGTTATGTAAGTAAGACAGTGTCTCTTATATCTGAGGAGCGGCAGTTTCTTTCCTCGGAGCTCAGCGCAATGGGATGCAGGGTATACCCCTCGGAGGCTGACTATATTCTGTTCCGCAGTTCCCAAGAGCTTGGTGAGAAGCTGCTTGCCGAGGGCATACTTATACGGAGCTGCAAGGATTACAGCGGTCTTGACGGCAGCTTCTTCCGCACGGCTGTTGGTCTGCATGATGATAACGAAGCACTTGTCTGCGCGGTAAGGAGGTGCATTAATGGCTAAGGCGATAATGATACAGGGTACTATGTCCAACGCGGGAAAGAGCTTCATCGCGGCGGCACTGTGCAGGATATTCCGTCAGGACGGCTATTCCTGTGCGCCCTTCAAGTCTCAGAACATGGCGCTCAATTCCTTTATAACCGCCGACGGCTGCGAGATAGGCAGGGCTCAGGCTATGCAGGCAGAGGCGGCAGGCGTTGAGCCGTCGGTGCTCATGAATCCAGTGCTGCTGAAACCTACCACCGACGTGGGTTCGCAGGTCATAGTGGGCGGCAAAGCCGTGGGAAATATGACTGCCGCGGAGTATTTCCGCAGGAAGCGCGAGCTGATACCTCGGATAATGGAGTGCTACGAGAAGCTTTCCGTTCGGCATGATATCATCGTCATCGAGGGGGCGGGAAGTCCCGTTGAGCTTAACCTGAAAAGCGACGATATCGTAAATATGGGCATGGCAAAGCTGGCAAAGGCTCCTGTCCTCCTTGTGGGAGATATCGACAGAGGCGGCGTTTTTGCTCAGCTCCTCGGCACTCTCGGGCTTCTTGAACCCGATGAGCTCTCAATGGTGAAGGGGCTTATCGTCAACAGGTTCCGCGGTGATATAGGACTCTTTGACAGCGGCAGGCGTATACTTGAAGAACGGGGCGGCAAGCCTGTTCTGGGGGTAGTGCCCTATCTCCGCTGCGACATTGAGGACGAGGACAGTCTTTCGGACAAGCTATCATCAAGCGAAAAGGGACTTATCGACATCGCGGTCATAAGACTGCCGAGGATATCCAACTTCACGGACTTTGACGTCTTTGCCCAGTACGACGGTGTAAAGGTGAGATATGTCAGCCGTTATGAGGAGCTTGAAACTCCCGACATGGTCATTATCCCGGGAACTAAAAGCACTATCGCCGACATGAAGTGGCTCCGTGAGAGCGGCTTTGAAATAGCTGTCGGCAGGCTTGCAGCTAAAGGCGTTCCCGTCTTCGGCATTTGCGGCGGCTATCAGATGCTTGGCGAAAGCATTTCCGACCCTCTTTGCAGCGAGGGCGGCGGCAGTATTAAGGGCATGGGGCTTCTCAGGTGCAGCACTGTTTTCGGTGCGGAGAAAACACAGGTGCGGACCCACGGAAAATTCCTCGGAATTGGCGGCTTCTTCAGCTGTCTCAGCGGTGCGGAGTTCAGCGGCTATGAGATACACATGGGCACTACGGAAAGCAGCAGCCCGCGGCTCCTTGACTGTGGAGGTGCCTGTGAGGGAAACGTTTACGGCTGCTACATACACGGCATATTCGACGCACCTCAGGTGTCGGAGCGCATAGTGAAACAGCTTTTCAGCAGCAAGGGACTTGCCTTCGGCGGCGGAACTGCCGACCGTCAGGCGTACAAGGAGACGCAGTTCGACCTGCTGGCGGAGGGCGTCAGGAGCAGCATAGACACGGAGCTGCTCTACAGAATTATTGAGGAGGGGATATGATGGAGCTTGAATACGTTCTGCCAAAGGACATAGAAAGGCGCAGCTTTGAGCTGATAGAAGCCGAGCTGGGAGACAGGAAGTTGCCCGAGGAGATACGTCCCATTGTCATGAGAGCCATTCACACCACCGCGGATTTTGACTACTACGACAATATGTACTTCTCCGATGGAGCAGTACGAAAAGCGCTAAGTGCCATTGAGTCGGGGGCGGTCTTCGTCACCGATACCAACATGGCGAGGTCGGGAATAAATAAGGCGGCACTTGGCCGTCACGGCTGCACGGTGGAGTGCTTCATGGCTGACCCCGATGTGGCGGAGAAAGCTGCGGCGGAGGGGGCTACAAGGGCGGCTGCTTCCGTGGACAAGGCTGCGGCGCTGGGGCGTCCCGTGATATACGCAGTGGGAAATGCTCCCACTGCACTCATAAGGCTGTGCGAGCATATAAAGTCGGGAAGCTTCGTACCCGAGCTGGTCATCGGCGTACCCGTTGGCTTTGTGAATGTGGTGCAGTCAAAAGAGCTCATCATCGAAAGCGGGATACCCTGCATCGTGGCAAGGGGACGCAAGGGCGGCAGCAATGTGGCGGCGGCAATATGCAATGCCCTGCTCTATATGGCTGACGGCAGAAAATGACAGGAAAGGCTGTGCTTGGCACGGCTTTTTTCTTTTGCCCGATGATGTTCCGGACTCTGCCATCTTTCGACGTCACATACCGACAGCAGCCGCGCTTTTCCCGTGGTATAATGTATCGTATATTTTTGCGAGGTGATGTGCGATGCAGATAGTAAAAAACATAAGGGAATGGCGGTATGCAGGGACGGCTGCAGCTTTTGCAGCTTGCTTCGGAGCAGGCTTCCTGCTGACGGGGGCAAGGGTGGGGGGGAGTGGCTTCCTTTGCGGATATATCCGCCGCAGGTGCGGTGGGACTGCCATGGTCGGCGGCGGTTTTCATCGGAAGTCTTGTACGAAGTATCATAGGCGGCTCGGTGGGGCATAATATAGTGAAGCTGTCCTCTCTGGCGCTGATAGTCATAATCAAGATGTTTCTGGAACCGAAAAGCGACCCTAAGCTCAGCGGCATAAATACTGCCGTAAGTGTTTTCGTCTCTGGAGCTGCTGTGTCGGCGGTAATAGGCGAGCTTGTGAAAAAACTGCTGTTTTACGGGTTCTATGGCGGTATAGCAGGCTATACGGCATACTCTGCGGCAAAGCTCATAACGGGACTTCGCAGGGAGCGCTCCGCCGATCTTTCGGGAGCAGGCGGGCTTTCCTGCTCGGTGGTCTATATCATGACTGCGGCTTCCCTCTGCTCGGTGGAGCTGCCGGCGGTAAATATCGGTGTCATATTCTGTGCTGCCGTGACTCTTACGGGAGCATATTTCTACAAGCAGACGGGGGGAGTTCTCTGCGGTGCCCTTTCCGTCTGCGGAGCCTTTTTGTCATCTCCCACGGCAGGCATGAGTCTGGTGCTCCTTCCTGCGGCAGGACTGCTGACGGGATATATGCATGACCGAAAGCCACAGACAGCGGCGCTTTTCTTCACAGGAGTCAATTTCGTTCTGACTGTGCTTACGGGAGTTACCTTTGCAAGGGCGGAAAGCATGATAGATATTATATGCGGCGCACTGCTTTTTATTCCCGTATCGGGAAGGTTTTCCGACAAGTGGATACGGACGGGCGGCGAGGGCGAGAAAATGCTTCCCGAGGTAATAAATGCAAGAATGGGCTTTCTTTCGGATACGGTTCTGGAGCTTCGCAGGGAATCGGAGCACATCTCGGATATGATATCACAGCGCAGGAACGAGAGCTTCGAGATAGAGGAGAACTCTCAGGCGGTATGCTCGGGCTGTTACCGCCGTCCATTCTGCTGGAGATCGGACAAGGGGAATACCTATCGCGGATTTCACAGACTTGCAGAGATGACGGAGTTCGCTGCGGAGAGCTTTCCCGAGGAGCTGGCTGACTGCCTGAAGAAAAAGGAGCTTCTGGACGCATTTGCAGAGAGCTCCCGTGAAAAGGCTGCGGCAAAGCTTATGGATATGCGCTTTTCCGAGAGCCGCGACCTGCTTCACGAGCAGATGAAGATAACCGAGGAGCTTGTACGCTCGGCAGGGGAAAGACTGGATGTGCGCTACTCCGAAAGCGTCAGCAGGAGCATACGCACAAAGCTTGAAAAGTTCGGACTTGCTCCATCACAGGTCATCGCCTATTACAACAGCAGGAACAGGCTCCTTACGGAAATATACTTTCCTGCGGACTGCGCTCCCGAGGACGGCAGGAGAGTCTGCGATCTCATAGCCGATGAGCTGCGGCTGAAAATGGGCTGCACCGAGCCTGTGCGCACAGGCAGGGAGGTCCGCATAAGAGTGTTTGAAAAGCCGCGGTGTACCATGGAGGTATGCGCCTCATCCACCTGCGCCGACGGCTCCGGGCAGAGCGGCGATAATCACACGGTATTCACTGACGGAGCAGAGGCAGGATATGTGGTTCTCTCCGACGGCATGGGCACAGGAAGCAGCGCTTCTGCGGAGTCCTCAATGGTGGTGAGCCTTTTCCGCAGACTTGTCAGCAGCGGCGTGGACTTCCGCTCGGCAATAAAGCTTATCAATTCCGTCATGGTAACAAAGTCGGGTGAGGAGAATTTTGCCACCCTCGATGCACTTAGAATAGACCTTGACGACTGCGGTCTCACGGTGATAAAGTCGGGAGCTGCCGCGACCCTTATCCGTCACAGAGGAAGTGTACTGAAGGTAACCGCTCCCACGTTCCCCATAGGCATATACGAGCAGTCGGAGGTGTTCACAAGGGAGTGCAGCTTCGAGGAGGGGGATATAGTCATCATGTTCTCCGACGGTGTCTCTGAGGGGGCGTATCCGTTCATCAAGGAGCTTCTCCTCGGCGGAGACGACCTGAGGCTTATGGTAAACGAAATATGCAGGAAAGCTCCCGTATTCAATCCGAACATACACGCTGATGACGTCACTGTCATAGGAGTGAAGGTAACTGCCTGAAAGACACATTTTGTTCACAAAATATTAACTTAAATGACATACAGTTCACGCTAAATACATTCAATTGCTGTGCATTTTAACAAAGGCTAACGAGAAATTGCCAGAATAAATATGTCAAAATGCACTAATTAGAAGTGGTAATATTAGCATAACATCTGAAATTTTCTCACGATTTGCAAAAATGCTTGAATAATTATGCTGATTCTGATAAAATGTATTATAGCAAAGGAGGCTGAATTATGTCTGTTAATAAAAATAACAATCCTAACGATTTTCCACTGTACCTTTTTTACCAGGGAAAAAACTACGAAGCATATAAGTTTTTTGGCGTTCATTCCAAGAAAAAGGGAAGAGGCAAGGTTTTCGTCTTCAGAGTTTGGGCTCCTAATGCTGTAAGCGTATCAGTTGTGGGAGATTTCAACGGCTGGGACAGAGCTGCCAACCCAATGTACCTCATTGCAGACGGTATCTGGGAAGTTGAGATATCAAAGCTTAAACAGTTCGACGCTTATAAGTTCAGTATCGAAGCGCAGGACGGAAGGATACTGATGAAGGCTGACCCCTATGCGGCGCACTATGAGACAAGACCAGGGACCGCTTCCAAGATATTCGAGAGCGATTTCCAGTGGAGCGACAGCAAGTGGTTCGATGAAAAGAAAAACAAGAGCATATACAAAAGCCCTGTGAACGTGTATGAGGTACACCTCAGCTCGTGGAAGAACTATGGCGATGAGAAGTTCCTTGATTATGTCACGTTCGCTAAGGAGATAATACCGTATCTTCAGAAGATGTCCTATACTCATGTTGAGTTCATGCCGCTGACGGAGTACCCCTACGACGGATCGTGGGGCTATCAGGTAACGGGCTATTTTGCACCGACCTCGCGCTACGGAACTCCCGACGACATGAGAAAGATGATAGATATGTTCCACGCCGCAGGCATCGGCGTTATCCTTGACTGGGTACCTGCACACTTTCCCAAGGACGAGGCAGGTCTCTATGAGTTCGACGGCACCTGCTGCTACGAATACACAGATGACCGCAAAAAGGAGCATAAGGCATGGGGCACCAGAGTTTTCGATTACGGTAAGGCTGAGGTATGCTCTTTCCTTATTTCCAGCGCTAATTACTGGTTCGACCAGTTCCATGTGGACGGTCTCAGAGTAGACGCTGTGGCGTCCATGCTCTACCTTGACTATGACAGGCAGGAGGGCGAATGGGCTGCAAATATCTACGGCGGCAACGAGAACCTTGAGGCTGTTGAGTTCCTGAAACACCTCAACGAGGCTGTTTTCCTCAAGCACCCCGACGCTCTTATGATCGCCGAGGAGTCCACTGCATGGCCGCTGGTCACAAAGCCCACCGATATCGGCGGACTTGGCTTCAACTTCAAGTGGAACATGGGCTGGATGAACGATATGCTCAGCTATATGTCCCTTGATCCAATTTACAGAGCTTTCAACCATGACAAGCTCACATTTTCATTCTTCTATGCATTCTCGGAGAACTATATCCTGCCTATCTCACATGATGAGGTAGTCCACGGAAAGTGCTCCGTGATAAATAAAATGCCCGGTGAGTACGAGCAGAAGTTCGCTTCATACCGTGCTTTCCTCGCATACATGATGGCTCATCCCGGCAAGAAGCTGCTCTTTATGGGACAGGAGTTCGGACAGATGAAGGAGTGGGACTACAAGTCACAGCTTGACTGGAACCTCATGGACTTCGACTCTCACAGAAACCTGCTGAAGTTCTCGGAAAAGCTGAACAAATTCTACGTTGAAAATCCGCCGCTCTGGCAGAATGACGACTCATGGAACGGCTTCAGCTGGATATCCAACGATGACTATAAGCAGAGCATCATCTCCTTCAGACGTATCGACGACAACGGCGATGAGATAATCGCAGTTTGCAACTTCGTTCCCGTTGAGCGCCGTGATTACAGGATAGGCGTTCCTCAGAAGGGAAGATACAAGCTCATTTTCAACACCGATGCTGCCGAGTTCGGCGGTTCGGGCATTACGGAGAGCTCATTCAAGTCCGACAGCGTACCTATGCACGGTCACGACAACAGTATCTCAATGACACTGGCTCCGTTGTCTGTTATCTATCTGAAGTTTGCTCCCGTAAAGAGAAGAACAACATCTGCAAAGGGTGAGACAAAGGCTGCAAAGAAGCCTGCGGCTAAGAAGACAGCTGCAAAGACTGAGGCTGCTCCAAAGGCTAAAACTACAGCAAAGAAGACGGCTGCAAAGGCTGACGAGGCTTCCAAGGCAAAGCCCGCTGCCAAGAAGACAGCTGCGAAAAAGCCTGCGGCAAAGACCTCAGCCGCTGCTAAAAAGACAAAGACCTCGGCAAAGAAAACACCCTCTGCCAAGGATAAATAAATTCCATAACGCATAAGCGATCCAGGAGGAAAGATATGTATACTAAGAAAAGAGTCGTTGCAATGCTCCTTGCAGGCGGTCAGGGCAGCAGACTATATGCACTGACCAAAAATGTGGCAAAGCCCGCAGTACCTTACGGCGGAAAGTATCGTCTCATCGATTTCCCTCTCTCAAACTGCACCAACTCAGGTATTGACACAGTAGGCGTCCTCACTCAGTACCAGCCCCTTGTGCTCAATGAGTACATCGGAAACGGTCAGCCGTGGGACCTTGATAAAATGAACGGAGGAGTCCATGTGCTCCCTCCCTATGAGACACAGGCAGGCGCTTCGTGGTACGAGGGCACTGCAAACGCTATCTATCAGAATATGCGCTTCATCGAGCGCTATGACCCCGAGTATGTTGTAGTGCTCGGCGGTGACCACATCTACAAGATGGATTACTCAAAGATGGTGGATTTCCACGTTGCGAACGATGCGGACTGCACCATCTCCGTAATAGATGTTCCAAAGGCAGAGGCTTCACGCTTCGGAATCATGATCTGCGATGACAAAAATCAGGTCACAGACTTCGTTGAGAAGCCCAAGGAGCCCAAGTCCACACTGGCTTCCATGGGTATCTATGTTTTCACATGGGAGAAGCTCCGCAAGTATCTCATCGAGAATGAGAACGACGCCAACGCAAAGCGCGAAAAGGGCGAGCCCTGGTCGAAGGACTTCGGTAAGGATATCATCACCTCAATGCTCCGCGACCAGCAGAGACTGTTCGCATACGAGTTCGAGGGCTACTGGAAGGACGTGGGAACTCTCGATTCTCTCTGGGAGGCTAATATGGACCTCCTCAGCCCCAGTGTGCCGCTGGACCTCTATGATCCCAGCTGGAAGATATATTCGCGCAACAGCAATATGCCTCCTCAGTATGTAGGCGACAACGCCAATATCGAGAACTCCATGATCTCCGAGGGAAGCACTATCGACGGCACCGTTGACTTCTCTATCCTTTTCTCGGGAGTTACCATCGAGGCAGGAGCTACCGTAAATTACAGCATCATCATGCCCGGCACCGTTATAAAGTCGGGTGCTGTTGTAGAGTATGCCATAGTGGGAAGCGACAGCGTTATCGAGTCACGCGCTCGTGTGGGATCAAGTCCCGAAATGATCGAAAACAGAGACGACTGGGGCATTGCCGTTGTCGGACATAACGTTACTGTATCTGCCGAAAAGGTCGTAGCGCCCAAGCAGATCATCGGTGAAAATATCTGACGGAGGAATGTTGCTATGAGTGTTAATTATAATGTTTTGGGACTTGTCTTCGCAAGTATGCACGACGCTTATGTCAGCGAGCTGACCAAGCAGAGAACTATGGGTTCAATACCCTTCGGCGGACGTTACCGCCTTATAGATTTCCCTCTCTCAAACTTCGTTCATTCGGGAGTTTCCGAGGTGGGAGTCATCACAAAGTCCAACTATGGTTCGCTTCTGGATCACCTCGGTTCCGGACGTGACTGGGACCTTGCCCGTAAAAAGGGCGGACTCCATCTTCTCCCCCCATACAGCCAGACAGGCGGTATCTATAAGGGAAGACTGGACGCTCTCAACAATATCTGGGGATTTGTTGAGCATTCAAATGCAAAGTATGTCATCATGTCAAACTGCGACGTGGTAACTACAATAAACTTCAATCCCGTGCTGAAGCAGCATATGGAAAATGAGGCTGACATCACTCTCGTTTACAGCAGAGGCGTTTACGACTATGAAAAGAACAAGTGTACAACTGTTCTGGAGTTCGACGGCGACAACAGACTGAAGGACGTTCTGGTGGACCCTCAGTTCTCGGGCGAGTGCAATATCTGGCTTGAGATGTGTATCATCACCAAGGACTTTCTGAAGAAGATCGTCTCGGACGCTGCAAGCAGAAATCAGTTCAGCTTCACCCGTGAGATACTTCAGGGCAGGAGAGATGATTTCAAGATCATGGGCTACAAGCACGACGGCTTCTTCACAAAGATCGACAGCATACAGGACTACTATCTGGCTAACAGGATGCTGCTCGATCCCGAGAAGAAAAATGCACTTTTCCGCAAGGATATGCCTGTTCTGACAAAGATCGGCGACAATGGTCCTGTTAAGTACGGACTGGAATCGAGTATCAAGGATTCCCTTATTGCTGACGGCTGTATCATTGAAGGAACTGTCATAAATTCAATACTTTTCAGAGGTGTAAAGGTAGGAAAGGATTCGGTGGTCAAGGACTGCGTTCTCCTTCAGGGCACCAAGGTGGGCGAGAACTGCAGTATCTCATCGGTAATTGCCGATAAGAACGTTGAGATAAGCAATGAAAAGGTGCTTACGGGCTCCGAGACATATCCGCTGTATATTGGAAAAGGCGGTAAGATCTGACGGCGGTGATCAAATATGAAAATACTTTTTGCTGCCAGTGAAGCTGTACCATTTGCAGCTTCAGGCGGTCTTGCAGATGTGATAGGTTCGCTTCCGAAGGCTATAAAGAACAAGAGACATGATTGCAGAGTAGTTATACCACTCTACAAGTCTGTCAGCCCCGAACTTCGCGAGAAAATGGTCTTTCTGACCAATATAACCGTTGATGTCTCATGGCGGAAGCAGTATTGTGGGATATTTATGGCCGTAAGGGACGGCATAACCTATTACTTCATCGACAATGAGTATTATTTTGCAAGAGACGGTCTCTACGGTTTCTATGACGACTGTGAGAGATTTGTATTCTTCGACAGGGCTGTGCTTGAAATGCTCAGGTATATCAAGTTCACGCCCGATATCATCAACTGCAACGACTGGCAGACTGCTCTGATACCTGTTTACTATAATGTCTATTATAAGTACCAGCAGGGATATGACGGTATCAAGACGGTCTATACCATCCATAATATCGAATATCAGGGCAAATACGGCAAGGAAGTCCTCAGTGAACTCATGGGCATACCCATGTACAATGCGGGACTCCTTGATTATGACGGCTATGTCAATATGATGAAGGGAGCTATCGAGACCTGCGACATGATAACCACGGTCAGCCCAAGCTATGCGTGGGAGATACTTGACCCATGGTATGCACACGGTCTTGACAGGATACTTGTTACCAAGCAGTATAAGCTCCGCGGAATCATGAACGGCATAGATACAAAGCTTTACGATCCTGCAAAGGATAAGGCTATAGCGGCGAACTATTCTTCAAAGAAGCCCGAGGGCAAGGCAAAGTGCAAGGCGGCTCTCATATCGGAGCTTGGACTTGCAGAGGGCGATGAGCCCATAATCGGCATTGTCACCCGTTTTGTACGACACAAGGGCATAGACCTCATACGCTGTGTCTTTGAGGAAATGGTACATGACGGCATAAAGTTTGCCATACTGGGCAGCGGTGAGAAGATATATGAGGACTTTTTCCTCGAAATGGCTGCAAGATATCCCGAGAGGGTATCTGTCACCATCGGTTTTATCCCCGAGCTTTCAAGGAGAGTCTATGCAGGCTCTGATATGTTTCTCATGCCATCGCAGAGCGAGCCCTGCGGACTTGCGCAGATGATAGCAATGAGATACGGAACTGCTCCCATTGTCCGCGAGACAGGGGGGCTCAGGGACTCTGTCCGCGATAACGGCGGCGAAAACGGCAACGGCTTCACCTTCAAGACCTATAATGCCAACGATATGCTTGATGCGGTCAAGCGTGCGTGGAACGATTATAACGACAAGGAAAGATGGAATGAGCTGATCGTTCGCATGATGGAGTGCGACCACAGCTGGGCGGCGTCTGCCGATCTCTACATCGAGACCTACAAAAAGGTGCTGGCGGCTGATTGAGCTGCAAACATACAATAAAGCAAAAGAGTCACAGCTGCATAACTGTGACTCTTTTTTTTCGTGAGAATTATATTGAAGCCCTTTGCCTTTTCGGGACGCCGAGGACGTTGTCCCCTACATTATGCTAATAGCTACTGGCTATTGGCTAACGGCTTAAATCAAAATTTAGCAAAGTTAAGTTTTGATTTGTGCTATCGCCAATGTCAAAGTCAACCTTTTCGGGCTTGCAGGCGAGCACCTTATTCTTTGGAATATTGCAGAATATCTCCACAAGGTCGCTGTCAAGCTGAGTACCTGCAACGCTTTGCATTATCGCAAGAGCTTCATCGTGTGAACGCGGCTCTTTGTATGAACGCTTCATTGTGATGGCAGAGTATGTATCGGCAATAGCGATGATCCGCGATGCGTAGGGGATTCGCCAGCCTTTCAAGCCGTGGTAGCCTGTTCCGTCAATGTGTTCGTGGTGGTAGAGTATCCACGGGAAAACGTGGCGGAAAGACTTCAGGGGTTCAAGTATTTTGACACCTATCTCGGGGTGCTTTTTCATTACCTGCCACTCCTCGTCAGTGAGTTTTGCGGGCTTGTTCAGAATTGCCTCAGGTATTCCCGGCTTGCCAACATCATGCATAAGAGCGGCATATTCAAGACTGACCGGATTGATCAGCTTCTTCTTTGGTGACGGGATATACTCGTAAAGCAGCATGGTAAGGTTCTGGACATGGCGGCTGTGACCGTTGAGATTAGGGTCTCTTGCGTCAATGACGCCGATGAGAACCTCAGCGATGTCGATGCTTCGTTCCTTTGTTCTGCTCATGAGCATAAAGGTGATAGTCAGCATTATTGCAACGAAGATACTGCCGCCGAAGAGTATGCCTGCGATGATAATATCGGGCTTGCCCTTGAATGTAACCAGCAGATAGCCCAGCAGGAAGAAGATGAGCAGCACAAGTGCAACGTACTTCCATATTCTTACTCTTCCTCTGCCTGCCGAAAGTACATCTCTCAGAGAACGCAGGAACTGGGTATATTTCCAGATATTGACGATCATCTGTATGATACCGACAGTGAGCATAGCGTATATCAGGATATTCAAAACGCAGCCTCCCCTCTGACGCGCCTTAAATGACGATTACTATAATTTGATTATAGCACAATATATTATAAAATTCAAGGTATTACGTTAAAAATCAGGTAGAAAATGTGCTGTGAAATGGGTCGGCGGACTCCTGCCGTTTTTTCATTTTCAGCCAGCTGATAAATCCATAGATATCGCTGACAAGGAACATAACAAAGCAGATGAGAACGGAGATGTAGGAGCTGTCGGTCAGAGAAGCAAGAGTCCAGAGGACTATGAGCACGATATCGTTTGCAGCGTAAAGAAGAGAAAAATAAGCGCTTCTTCTGAATGTAAGGTAAACCGCGGCAAAGCTGGTCGCAACGGAAATGGTGCTGGGAATGAGGTTTGCGGTATTGAAATAGCGGAGAATAAAGTAAAAGAGAAGCGTAACCAGAATGGTAAGCAGAGACATAAAAGCGACTTCAAGCTTGCTGAGATGATTGACACGAACCTCGGCGTTACCATCTTTAAAAGGGTTCCGTAGCCATGCAATAAGCGAGAAGAGCGCCATAGGAGCAGTCATACCGAGGTAAGTGATCATTTCGCCGTAATAGTGGAATGAAAAAGAGATATAGCCATAGGCAGCGGCAAAGAACAGCATGAGAAGCTGTCCGAGAGGATGCCCCTTGGCATTAATGATTATAGAAGTCACGCCTATTATGGATGCAGCGAGAATCAAAAAGTTCGTCCTGTCAAAGATAAGAAAGGAAACTGTGATGAAAAGCATTGCTGCGCCCCATATAGAATAGTCGACAACAGTAAGTGAACTGAAAAGCTGTTTAAGTTTCATTATATCGACCTTCACAAAAAAAGCATTTGCTGAGCACATCTTCAAAGACCTAACGATGTACTTAACAAATGCTTTGCATTTCTACCCGGTGGCAGTACTGATATTATAACATATGACAATTAAGATTTCAAGACAAAGATTTGTGGCACAGATAAATGAGAAGGAGGAAGGAATGTACGGATTTTAGGCGAAAACAAGCTATTTATGCAGGATATCGGTTATTTCGTACAAAAAAACCGCAAAAAAGCTTCCAATCTTTGGTTTGACAAATCGAGAAACTGGTGGTATAATATAATCACTGTCCGACAGGGAAGCGAAAGCGGTCGAGTAAAAAAATCAAAGAAATTTGAAAAAAGAGCTTGACAAACCCGAAGGAAAGTGATATAATATTAAAGCTGTCTCAAAGAGAGGCAGTAAAGGAAACAGCATCTTGAAAATTGAACAATGCGAATAAAAAAGTAACGACCCTTGAGATTCCTTTATGAAGATAAAGGGAAGTCAAGAA
>Ga0255342_1001493_pt1 | contig 33222 bp, 27 predicted proteins | sample wastewater_treat_3_FD_192416 | JGI IMG/M metagenome (GOLD analysis project Ga0255342, IMG submission 192416) | Wastewater microbial communities from Lulu Island WWTP, Vancouver, Canada - plant14 | ecosystem: Engineered > WWTP > Wastewater > Unclassified | place: Canada: Vancouver, British...
GGAGGGGCGCGCCGAACTCGCCGCCTTGCTCGAACGTCTGCAGGGGCAGGCGCTTCACGCATGGTCGCTCAAGTTTCGGCACCCCGGCACCGGGGAGCCCATGTCGTTTGAATGCGAACCGCCACCGGAGATGCAGGATGTCGTTGACTTCCTGCGCCAGTGGACGCGCGACAGGCACGCGTGAGACGTGACACCATGACAGCACAGGCTGACTCTGTCCTTGCGAATCTCATACGCACAGAGCTTCTTCCCCGGGGCGTAACCGATCCGCGCGTTCTTGCTGCTTTTCGAGCGGTTCCGCGGCAGGCGTTTGTGCTTCCAGAGGATACCTCGCGCGCTTACGAAAACCGGGCTCTGGCTATAGGCCGCGGCCAGACGATATCGCAGCCGCTGATGATTGGCCTCATGCTCCAAGCGCTGCGGGCAGGCGCGGAAGATACGGTGCTCGAGGTCGGGACCGGTTCGGGGTATCAGGCCGCTCTATTGTCAGAGCTGGCGGGCAGTGTGATTACCATGGAACGGATTCCCGAACTGGCGATAGACGCGTCAACGCGCCTTGCGTCCCTGGGCTACGACAGGGTAACAGTGATTGAGGGCGACGGATCGTGCGGTTATGCGCCAGAAGCTCCTTACAGCCGCATCATCGTCTCGTGCGCAGCGCCCGCGCTTCCGGCGCGGCTGGTGGAGCAACTCAGCGATGGCGGCATCATGGTGGCGCCTGTGGGTACTCTTTCCGAACAGACCTTGACCGTGGCAACGCGCGCGGGTGACGAGATCCGTCAAGAGCGCCGCGGAGGCTGCGTATTCGTGCCGCTTGTCGGAAAGGACGGGTGGCCCGACACGGCTGAGGAACCGGGATGACAGTCAGACGCCAGCCCCCCAGGCGAAAGTCCAGAACGTCCACTGCGCGAGCGCGTTCACCTCGTCCCTTGGGGAAGCGGAGACGGCGCCCATTCTCCTTCAAGCTCCCCCGCAGCCTGCCAGTGCAGCCATCCGTGGTGCTCTGCGCGTTGGGAGCGTTCTTCGTTGCCTGGCAGCTTGTTATCGCCCGCGCCGTCCCATCGGCGGCGCGATGGGTGCCCGGACGCGCAGCGGGACTCATCGGCCTTCTGATGATTGCGGCTGGCCTCGCTGCCCTCTGGATGGAACAGGCCGGCTTGCGCAAGCCCCCCGGCAAGCCGGTCAGCGTGCGAAGGTCACCGACCCGCGGAAAAAGCCCCTCTGTAAGGGAAGACTAGAGCTGCCGCCGCCATCGCTTTGGCGACGTCGGCCAGAACGAACGGCAGCGATCCCTGCGCCAGCGACAGGCCAAGCCCGGCCCAAACACCAGCGGCCGGGGCGAACTGCGCCCAGATCCAGGCAAGGCCGCCCGCGTGAATGACCGCCGCCCCCGCCAGAGCCGCAGCAACAGCGCCGAGCGCCTGCCCCCGCCCCGCGCGCTGTGACAGCCAGCCCGTGACGAACGCCGCCAGGGGGAAAGCCAGCAGATACCCGAGGGTGGGGGCCACGACCGGCCCGGAAGAGCCAAGGAAATACGCAGCGCCACCCTGTCCCCCTGCCCAGAACGGGGCTCCCGCAGTCGCAAGAGCAAGGTAGAGCGCGGCTGACGCCGCGCCTCTTCCCGGCCCCAGCGCCAGTCCCGCCGCCAGAACGCCGAAAACCTGCAGAGTAACCGGAACCGGCGTGAACCCGAGCGGCAAGCGCAACTGCGAGGTCAGAGCAATGAAAAGCGCGCCTGCCGCAACAGCGGCGGCTGTGCGCACCCCGGCAGATGTGTCGAAGAGCCTTGATGTCCTGTCCATGGTATCTCCCACCCAACTTATAGTCGGCGCCGGAGTTGCATGTCAAATGTGCGCCACAGATTGACAAACACATGTTCGCCTGATATACTATGCCATTGCATAAGGTGCGAAGGCTTTTGACAAACGAACGGCGATGAGTGGGATATCGGACTACCTGAAAGCAGTGAGAGACAAGGCGGGCCTGAGCGTCACGCAAGCCGCCCGTGATGCCGGCATATCCGCGCCTTACCTGTACCAGATCGAGTACGGACAGCGAAACGCGTCGGCCAAAGTGCTGGCTAGCCTCGCCAGAGTGTACCGCGTTCGCGTTGATGAGATTCTCGTCCGGGCAAACCTTATGCCCGCACCGGTTATCAACCGGCCAGACGCCGAGCCCCGCGAATCTCGCATCGAGCGGGCGTTCGAGTATGTCATGCGCGATCCCTCGTTCCGTGCGGGGTCGGATGCCATGGGAGGCCTGCCCGTGGAAGCCAAGCTGTCCATCGTGCGGCTTTACGAGCGCGCGGAGGGCCTGCGAATTCTCCCGGAGGACTTCCTCTAGCGCGTCCCGAGCGGGGACGCCCCTGAACCATGCAGCGGCCACTGGCAACCAATGCTGACGAACTCGACGCGCTGTTCGGACGATTCGTATCGAAGTATGCGCGCGTCGGGGCATCAAACATCGAGAGGTTTGCGGAGCGCTTCTGCGAGACGTTCGGCCTGTCCGAGTTTCCGCGAGACCCTCGCCTCTATCTGCCGCTGTTCGGCATCAGGCTTGAGACTGACGATCTGCCGCGAGGGGTGCGCGGGGTGTGGATTCGCTCCGGCGGTCTCTACCGCGTTTCTCACTCACGCTACCACGCCGGTCTCCTGGGCCTGGTATTGTGGCACGAGTTGTTTGAGATTCTGAGCGCCAACCCGCGCTTCCCGACGAGACTTGCAACCGTCACCGAAGAGCGGCTGGCTACGCAGTTTGCAGTGCACGTGATGATGCCCGAGCAGGAAGTGCGGAGGCAGGCGGCCGAGTTGCGGCATCCTCAGGAACACGATAAGTCGGGGGTGCTCTCTGCCCGCTTCGGGGTGTCGATGACCGCGATGCGCCTCCGCCTGAAGGAGCTTGGCCTCCAGCACAAGGCGCGCAGCGGCCCGCCCCGCTATTACTGAAGCTCCGGGAAAGCAGGAAAAGCCTGAAGATTCGAAGAAGACTGCTGAGAATGTGGCGAGTGTTCAGGGCGCGTCTGGGGATGCCGAGGTATCTCTGCGACGACTGCAGGTTCGACTATAAGGACGCCTGCCGCCGGCCCCAGCGTCCAAACGCGATAGATTGTCCCGATTACAGCAAGCGGAACTGAGGGGGTGCAAGGTTCTGTGTCCGTGATGGGTCAAACCTTCACGGATACATGGTAAAATAGGGGAGAGGGAAACCGACATGCCTGCTGAGGATGCTGCGACCACAAGGATGGTTCGGAGGGAAATTGTCCGCCGTCACATAGACGACACCGCTCTTCAGGTGAACGCAATGCATGGCGTCGTCTACCTGCGGGGGCAGATCAAGCCGCTGCTGGGCCAGGAGTGCGACCTCAAGGCAGAAATGCTCATTATCCACCGTATTCTGCGCTCCCGGCCGGGCGTCCGCGAAGTGGTACTGGAAGTCGAATTCCCCAAAGAACGCAAGCTGTAGTCCCGGCGAGGGCGGCTCGGTCACTCAGCGAGTGACGTGAATCGTTTTCTCGTGGGTGTAAGTCACCAGTCCGGGTGCGGATTTCCTCGGCTTCCTCACGAACTTCCTCAGAGTCCAGTCCACGGGCACGTAGGACGAGTGCTTTGCGTCGGAATTGTCGGCGGCGATTCGCGCCGCTTCTCGCAAGGTCCCGGGCGGTGCGTTCTTGCCCCGCGTCATCCGGATGACAACGTGCGCCCCCTTCACCCCGCGCGCGTGAAGCCAGACGTCGTTCGCGCCAGCCACGCGAGTTGTCAGGTAGTCGTTGGCCTCGGCGGTCTCCCCCATCAGAATCTCCAGCCCATCCGGCGATGTGAACCTGCGAATGCGCTGTCCGCCGAACGGCCGTTCCTCGGGCCGCGCAGCCGCTCCGGACGGAGCCGGGCTGACAAGCCTCGCCGTCTGCAGCGCCGAGCGCAGAGCCTTCAACTGGTCGGCCGATTGCGCTTCGGCGGCCTCGACGGATGCCCGCTCGAGGCGCTCGATGCTCGCGGCGATCTCGGGCAGACGCCTGCGCGCAGCCGTGACGCGGTCTTCGGCTTTCCGCGCAAGGCGGAAGGTGCGCTCAACATTCTCCCGAGGGGCAAGGTCGGGAGCCAGAGCAATGGTGACGGGCTTCATGTCCGGATCGAACGGATCGGGCAGCGTGACGCTCGACGCGCCCGCCGGAATATCGCGAAAACTGGCTGACAGAATCTGACCAGTCTTGCGGAGATCGTCCGCCCGAGAAGGATGGGCGAGCACATCGAGCAGATCCTCAGACTCGCGCATCAGCTTGTCAAGCCCGCGCCGCGCAAGCTTCAGAAGCTCGGTCCTCAGGCTCTCGATCTCTCCGAGAGAGATCTCGGCGCGCACGGTGGCGTCAAGCGCCTCGGACACAGCCGGCCGGGGATGTTGAATGGAAGGTGGCAGATGCTTCAGCGGCAGCGGGTAGACTTCTTCGCAGCGCCTCTCGGGACTGCTGAGCAGGACGGGCTGAAAGTCGCGGCGTTCCCAGATGCCGAGAAGCAGGCGCAAGCTCTCGTGGAGGTCCTCGGGTGAATCCGACCCGGCGCGACTCAGAACCTCAGATCCCAGAATGGGACTGATGCCGGCAAATGTGGCGGTGAGCCATCGTGCTGCATCCGCGTCAGGGTTCTCGGCGCGAAGCGAAACGAACTGTTCTGCTGTCACTTCGCGGGCGTCCTGCTTTGGCGCGGGGGGCGGCTGATACGGCTGCCCCGGCAACACCTGCCGCGTGCGGCTGATGCTCCGGCCGACCACCTTGGCGGCGCCCAGAACCCGGCCGCCTTCGTTGACCAGAATGATGTTGGAATGCCGGCCCATGATCTCGTGGATCAGGGCTGTCGCTTCGCCCTCGTGCGGCCGGAAGTCAATGCGCAGGATGCGGTCGAGCCCGATCTGCCGCACATCCTCGACCCGCGCGCCCTTGAGGTGCTTGCGGAGAAGCTGACAGAAGCCGGGTGGGGTGGGCGGCCCCGAAGGACGTGAGACCGTAAGGTGAGCACGGGCGAAGCGCGCGTCGGCACTCAGGAGAGCCTGCGCTTCCCGGTTCTTTGTGCGGCACACGATGCAGACGGTGAGGCTATCAGGCTGGCGAACCTGGTGTACAATAAGCCCGGACAGCGCGGCGCGCATTTCTGCGGCGCAGGCCGCCAGCGTGAAGGCGTCGTAGATCATCTCTGCGACACTATAGCACAGAGGCCGAGGCACATCAGAGGTACCGGGTGAACATTCAGCACAGCGACGAGCCGCTTCCCGACGAGGAAGACATCTACGGCGTCAACGAGATCAACGAGTACGACTCCGACTACTGGATGCCGGACGAACTCCGCGCCCGCCGCAGGGCGGCTATCCGCAGGGCCGTGGCCGCACTGCTCGTGCTCGCGTTCGCCGCGCTGGCTATCTACTGGAGATGGTGGTGATCAGCTTCGCGCAGGGCGCACTCAGCGGAAGAGCATGTCCCGGATGCGGCCGATCAGCGAAGCCGACTGCTCAGGACTCAAGTTCTCGGACTGCTCCATTTCCTCGATCACCGAATCCAGGATGTCCTGGCTGATATCCTCGTCAGCCCTCAGATCGTCAAGTGACGGCGCGGGAGTCGCGCGCGGCCGGTTGAACAGTTCCGTTGTCCGTCTCGCGCCTTCAGCCAGATCACCCGCCTCCGAAGTCTCGGCAGTTGCGGCCCCCACCTGCTCCAATGGAACCGGCTCGGGCACAACGCGTTTCGCAGTCTTCGCGACATGCTCTTCGACTCCGGCATCGCGCTGACCATCATCGCGTGACGATTCGGCGACGGGGGAGGGCTCACCCCGGAGTTGGGACGCGGGTGCTTGCGCGGACTGGCTGTTGTCCTCCGCCGCAGCCGCATCCGGCTTTTCCGGATCGGGCTCCTCACGCAGCGGAATCTCCGGTTGAATCTGTTCAAAAGCCGGCGCGGCCGCTTCAGCGCGAGGCTCGGATTTCGGGGACGCAGTTGCCGCGGGCTCGGGCTTCAGGTTGTCACGAGCCGTGGCTACCACGTCTGGCTCCGGCGGAGGCATCGGGCGGGCAGGGCTCTCAGGCTCGGCATCGGCCGCGGTGCTGCTGGCCGGAGCAGGCGTCTCCGAAGCCCGTGCCTGCGGCGCGGCGGCCTCTTTCGGTTCGGGCCGAGGCGCGGGTGTAGTTCGCGCGGCATCCGCGGAGGCGGCATCCGTGGCAGCAGCGTTCCTGTGCAGCGTTTCGGCAATCTCCGCCGACAGGCTCCCGGTCTTCTTGAAAAGGCTGTTGATGCGCTGGAGCCTGTCTTCAATCTGCTCCATCTCCGGAGCTTCGGCATCCAGCGCGAGCGGCTCTGGCAGGGCGCGGGCAAGCTCGCCGAACTCCACGGACAGCATCGCCGTCGCTTCGTGAGCGCGCGCCAGCATCACGTTAGACCGGTTGAGCATCACATTCAGCTCGTGCTGCCTCTCGACAAGCTCGGCCACCAGACTCTCCTGGGCCATCTCGCGCCTGTGCGAACGGTTCAACTCATCCGCGTACAGGCGGCTCTTTGCCGAGAATACCGCCTTCTCCCGGTCGAGCCGGGCGATCTTGCTCTCAAGTTCCTGAACGGTGCGCTCGAGCTCTTGAAGACGCTTGTGATACGATTCTGTGGATTCGTTCTGGCTCAACTCTGTCGCCTCTCCGCCGCTGTCGCTTCCGTCACCCTGCTCGCGCCGTGTCGAACCGGCTCTCTCTGCCCTGAATACGCGCTCCGCGCGCCCAGTCCGCCGCAGGCATCCGCTGACGTCCCGCGGGCTGCACCTCGCAGACCAGCAGAACGGTCTGAGACTCGCAAACGACCCGCAGGCCGCTCTTCGAGTACTCGAGCACGGTTCCCGGCGTCAGGCCCGCACACTGCGCCTGAGCGCAGTCGTCAACAGTAGCCTTCCATATTCTAACAGGTTGCCCGCCGAAATACAGCCTTGCGCCCGGCCGCGGGGTGCATCCCCTGATTCTGTTATGGGTTTCGAATGCGGTTTGGTTCCAGAGAATATCGCCGTCGTCGGGGCGGAGAGCCCTCGAGTAGGTTGCCGCGGCGGAGTCCTGGGGCTCCGGCCGAACCGCTCCCGACTCCAGCGCGTCCAGTGTTTCGAGAAGGAGATCGGCTCCGATGCACGCCAGTTGCTCTTCGAGTTCACCCGCAGTTGTGGCCGCCCCGATGGGGGTCTCGCGGCTCAGCAGGACATCACCTGTATCCAGACCTTCGTCCATCATCATCGTCGTCACGCCTGTGATTGACTCTCCTTTGATGATGGCGTCCTGCACCGGCGCCGCTCCGCGATACTTCGGCAACAGGCTGGCATGCACGTTAATGTTCCCCTTTGGCGCGACCGCCAGTATCTCCTGCGGCAGAATCAGCCCGAACGCCGCCACAACGGTCGCTTCCGGCGCCCATGCCTTCATCTGGGAGAGGAACAGCTCGTCGCCTCGGGAGCGCGGCTGTATGAGGGGAAGCGAGTGCGACGCCGCCAGGACGGCCACAGGCGAGGCCTCCACGCGCCGCCCGCGGCCCCGGGGCCTGTCCGGGCGCGTTACTACTCCCGCGATGTCGTGAGGGCTGCCGAGAAGAGCACCAAGAATGGTGGCCCCAAACTCCGGCGTACCCATGAACACCACTCGCACGTTTGCCTGCTCCTAAATTCCCACGACCTGGTTCAGCGGCACAGGCTTCAGGGTCCCGCGTGTGACACGGTCAACAAAAAGCACGCCGTCAAGATGGTCCACCTCGTGTTGAAGCACTCTTGCGAGCATTCCTTCGGCCCTGATCGTCACCCTGGCGCCGTTCTCGTCCAATCCTTCGGCGGTCACTTGCGTAGCCCGAACAACCTCCCCGGCCATCCCCGGAACACTCAGGCACCCTTCCGGCCCCGCTTCCTCCTCACCGCCCGGCGTCAGCACCGGATTTATGAGGGCTCCCGAACTCTCGGTAATGTTCCAGACAATGACGCGTCGCGCATCGCCGATCTGGTTGGCCGCAAGCCCCGCCCCTTCGTGCTCTTCCATCACGCGGCGCATGCGCGCTATCAAATCCGCGCATTCAGCCGGATCCGCAACATCTTCCGCACGCTCCCTCAGGCGGCGGTCGCCATATACAAGTACTTCACGCTGTTTGATCATCTCAACACAGTCATTGTGGCCCCAAGTGACCTGAAAAGCAACCGCCGGCTAGATCAGGCTGACCGGATCAAGGTCAACCGTGATTTCCGTACGCCACTGCCTCGCGCCGGAAGCCGCGAGCAGCGAAAGCACATCGGAACGCTTAGCCGCGCGCAGAACCATGTGCCACCGGTAGCGCCCTTTGAGGCGCTCGATCGGGGCCGGAGACGGCCCGAGGACTTCCACCTCAGACGCGTGCGCTCTGAGGGAGGAGGCCGTGGCTTCGGCGAGCTGCTGGCACTCGGTGAGCTCGGCGCACTGTACGAGGATGCGGGCAAGTGAAGCGAAGGGCGGCCATGAGAGCTCTTCGCGGGCAGGCAACTCCGCTTCGTAGAAACGCCGAAAGTCGTGCTCGGCCGCCGCCTGTATCGCGTAATGCTCGGGCTGGAAGGTCTGCAGAAGCACGCGCCCGGGCATCTGCCCCCTGCCGGCCCGTCCGGCAACCTGAGTCAGCAGTTGAAAACCCCGCTCCGCCGCGCGGAAGTCGGGCATATGCAGGCCCGTATCGGCGTTCACCACACCCACGAGCAGCACTCCCGGAAAGTCGAGGCCCTTTGCGACCATCTGCGTGCCGATCAGCACATCGGCTTCGTGTGACCGGAAGGCTTCCAGAATAGTGACAAGCGAGTCCTTCCCGGACGTGGTGTCGCGGTCCATCCTCAGGATTCTGGCGTCGGGAATCACCTCCGCCAGTTCCTGTTCCACCCTCTGAGTTCCCACTCCGAAGCTGGCGATCTTCACGCCTCCGCACTCCGGGCAGGTCGCCGGAGCCGGAATCCGCCACGCGCAGTGATGACAGCGCACGCTATTGTCCGTGCGATGCAGCTTGCCGCTGACCGCGCAGTGCGGGCAGTTCACGACGTAGCCGCACTCACGGCACAATACGAAAGTCCCGAACGCCCGCCTGTTCAGGAAAAGAATGGCCTGCGCCTTTCGGGCAACTGTTGAGCGCAGCTCGTCGCGTAGCGGGTCGCTGAGAACCGTGAGCGTGCCTGCCTTCGCATACTCCCTCATGTCAACGACGCGCACTTCGGGCATCGGGCGGGAGTCCACGCGCTCCGGGAGGTCGAGCAGCATCGAGCGCCCCGCCTGAGCGCGGTAGTAAGTCTCAACCGCCGGAGTAGCGCTGCCCAGGACGAGCGGGACAGTCGAAACCTGCGACAGCCTCCGGCAGATGTCCCGGGCGTGGTAGCGCGGATCGGAGTCCTGCTTGAAAGCCCCCTCGTGCTCCTCATCCATCACGATAAGCCCGAGATCACTGAGAGGCGCGAACACCGCCGAACGGGGCCCGACCACAACAGACGCCTCGCCCGACTGAATCCGCCGCCATTCATCCGCCCGCTCACCCGCCGAAAGCCTGCTGTGCAGCACCGCGAGCCCTCCCCCGAACCACGCCCGGAACTGAGCCACAGTATGCACGGTCAGCGCTATCTCCGGAACCAGGACGAGCGCGCGCCTGCCCGCTTCAAGCGCGTGGCTGATTGCGCGGAGATAGACCTCGGTCTTTCCGCTCGCCGTCACCCCGAACAGCAGAAACTCGCGGCACTGGCGGGCATCCATCGCCTCACATATCTCCGAAAGCGCCCGCCCCTGATCTGCCGTCAGGTCGTGCGACGACCGGGGCGCCGCCAATTCCCTCGGCCGCCGCGCCGACTCGGAATCGGCCGACGCGACCACTCCGGCGACTACAAGACTCTTGAGGGCAGGGCGAGGGTTCGTCCCCGTGCGGGAAAGCTCGGGCGCGGACATCGGCGCTTCGGCGCCGATCAACTCCCGCAGCACCGCCGCCTGGCGCGGTTTCCGCTTCTGGTTCTCTTCGAGCCAGCGCCCAGCCTCAGCGGCGGAAGGAACACAGTAGAGAAGCTCGCGTCTCGGAGCGCCAGTGACGGCCACGTCGAACTCATCGCGAAGCCAGCCATGCTTGCGCAACCGCGAGACAGCGTTCTGGGCGGCCGCGCGCCCGAACTGCCTGATCAAGCTCTCCATCGTCACCGCGCCGCCCGCGCGCACCGCTTCCAGAACCGCCAGGGCGCCAGGACCGCATTTCGGGTCGCTCTTCGGCGGCCCGTCGGCCAGTGTCACCCTCCGGACAATACGCCCGCGCATTGCAGGAGGGGTCATCATTCGCAGGCACGAGCCTACAGACGAGAACCAGCGCTCGGCCATCCAGTGAGCCAAGGCAACCCTGTCCGGCGGAACGTCGCCGGAAGCGTAACGGCCGATGATCGCGCGAGTGCGCGATACATCGGCCGTTTCAAGAAGCTCCACGACGTAACCCAGGCGCACCATCGTCTGGAACGGGACGACGACGCAGGCCCCGGGCACGGCGTCCGCCATATCCGGCGGAAGCTCGTACGTATACTCCTGCGACAGGGCGCCGCGATCCGTCAGTACGGCGACCCGGGCGTACACCTACGCGCCCGAGGCGGCGCTCAGACCGGCCTCCTTGCGAAGCGTGTCCGCCATGTCTTTCCGCTCCCAGGTGAGATCGAGGTCATCGCGGCCGAAATGCCCGTAGCTGGCCACCTGCGCATAGATCGGCTGCCGCAGGTTCAGGTGGTTGATGATGCCTCTCGGCGTCAGGTCGAAGTACTTCAGAATCAGCTCGGAGATCTTCTCTTCAGCGATCTTCGCCGTCCCAAAGCTGTCAACGACAACGTTCATGGGCTGGGCTTCGCCGATGGCGTATGCGACCTGAATCTCGCAGCGATCGGCAAGACCGGCGGCAACAACGTTCTTCGCGATGTATCGCATCATATAAGCGGCCGACCGGTCCACCTTCGTCGGGTCCTTCCCCGAGAACGCGCCGCCGCCGTGCCGCCCCATGCCGCCGTACGTATCAACGATAATCTTCCTGCCGGTGAGACCGGTGTCGCCGTTCGGTCCGCCGACCTCGAAGGACCCTGTGGGATTCACATAATACTGCGTGTCGTCGAGATACTCCGCCGGAACGATCGGCTTGATCACCCGTTCGATCACGTCAGCGCGAATCGTCTCCTGCGGCACCGCCGGATGGTGCTGGGCGGAAACGACGATCTTGTCTATCCGCACAGGCTTGTCGTCTTCGTACTGCACGGTGACCTGCGTCTTGCCGTCGGGGCGCAGATAGTCCACGCTGCCGCTGCGGCGCACGGCCGCGAGCTGCCGCGACAGCCTGTGCGCCAGCATGATAGGCATCGGCATCAGTTCGGGGGTCTCGTTGCAGGCAAACCCGAACATCATGCCCTGATCGCCAGCGCCGCCGGTATCCACGCCCATCGCGATATCAGGGGACTGCCCGTGTATGGCAGCCAGGACACCGCAGGTCTCTCCGTCAATGCCCATCTTCGCGTCGGTGTATCCGACTTTGCGAAGCACGCGCCGCACAATACCGGGAATGTCAACGACGGCTTTGGTTGTCACCTCGCCCGAAACCAGAACAAGCCCGGTGGTAAGCAGGGTTTCGCAAGCCACACGAGACATCGGGTCGGCCTCGAGCATGGCGTCCAGAATGGAGTCGGAGATCTGGTCCGCGAGCTTGTCGGGATGCCCCTCAGTGACGGACTCGCTGGAGAATAGGTACTTCTTGCTCAAATTGTCCTCCTTAAGGCTCTGCTCTTTATACCACAAAAACCAGAACGGGCGGAATACTCTACCGCCTACTGGAAAAGCTCCATCAGCGACAGAGCAAACAGCTGATGCCCGCGATCGTCCGGGTGGTTGATGCTGTTGGCGAGCAGTGTGGGGTAGGGAATCCCTTCCTGCAGCAGATGGCCCCAGCGCAGCGAAGCATCGGCGAGGGCCACCTTCTTCTCCCACGCAAACTGCCTGAGTCCGGCGACGTAGGGCCGCGGGTCGGTGTTGAGGCGCGGAGTGTCCTTGCCCATCCAGTCCGGCTTCACGAAGTGCGGAGTAAGGATAACCCACTCCGAGCCCACTTCTTCGAAGCGCTCCTGCAGATATGCGTACTTCTTCCGGACATCTTCGGGCTTCATCCACGCATCGTTGACGAACTCCATCACGATCAGATCCGCGCGCGCATCCAGCACCTTCTCCTTGAAATTGTACTGAGACCCCGGCGGTTCGTTCAGGAAGTTGTCCGATGTGCGTCCGCCCCAGGCGACGGTTGTGAGCTGGATATCGGCTTTGGGGAAGCGCTTGCGAAGCAGATCCAGAAACTGATGCTGATATCTGTGAGCGTCATCGCTGGTATTGCCGCCAGCCGTGACGCTGTCTCCCCACGCGATGATCGTCACTTTCTGCCCGCTCTGCAGCTTGGCCCATGTCTTGGGCAGAAGCGCGGCCGCCGGCGGGGGCCCTTCGTGCTTCGGAACGGGGTAGCTCTCCTCGATGACAGGATAGAGGCTATCCTGTTTCAGGGCCGGGAGGCGGCCTTCCACCCAGATGTTCGCCAGTCGCTTCTCGCCAGCCTTCGCCTCCGGCGGAACAGGTATGGAGACAACGGGCTTGCCCTTGCGCAGCGTCACCTTGCCGGAAGCGTCAACGAAGATGCTGTCAACCCGTCCGATCCCGTGGTCGTAGTCCAGCCAGATGGAGCCGTTCTCCGGTATGGAGCCGCCCTCGAGCCGCCCGAACTGACCCCACTTGCCGTCGAGCTGATAGTCTTTCCCGAGCACGTACGCCGCCGCGTTCCCGGGCCCGGACTTGACGCGCAGGCTCCCGGCGTCGAGGAGGCCCGGCTCTGTGATCTCCGCATTGCGTACCCCGAAGATGCGGAAGCCTTTCGCCCATTCGGGGCCCTGCGCGTTGAACAGCGGCAGCTTGTCGTAACGCTCGTCGCGAACCCGGACGATCGGCGCGGGGTCAACTCGGAAGGTGACAGCCTCGTCAATCGTGACCCGGCGCCCGCCGGCTCTGACCTCCTGGGGCATCACTCGCACCTGCCACTTTCCGGCCAGTTGAATCGCGGGGCCGGGGTCGCCGACGCAGGATGCGGCGACAGCGGAAATCACAGCAAGTATCATCAGGTTTCTCCTGTAGGAATTCGTTCTGCGGGTGTCGAGCTTGTGCATCTTGAAGCAGCTCCGGCCCGGCGCCCGCCGGCAAGAGCTCAGCAGGCGGAGGCTGAAACCCTCTGGATTATACTCCAATGCCGGCTGAGGCAAGAGGGAATGCCCGGCAGTGAGACGTAGGTAACTTCAGCAGACCTCACGGACAGCAGGGAGACATACGTGCCAACAGCAGAGCTTCTCGATGCCGTCATTCAACTCGACGGCGACCGCCTGACCCTTTCCAACAACCGCATGCTGCGCCAGATAAGCCTTGTAGGGGGGCTCTTCGCCACGACAAGGCTCGTGAACCGGGCGACAGGCCGTGAGTGGGCAGCCCCTGCGGGCCCGCCGCGGAGCTTCCTCTCATTTGCAGGCCACGCCGCACCGGCCGATTCCGAGGTTTCACTCGCGCAGGCATCTCTTGAGGTCGTGGAGCGCCCTGTCGCGGAGCAGCCGCACGTTCGAGCTACCATGGTGGTGAAACTCTGGGGGATCACGCTGGGCAGAACCTACGTCATATACCCGGGCTGCCCCGCGACAGCCTGCTGGACGGAGGTGAACGGCACAATCGAAGGCCGCGAGGAGGCGCAGGCCTGCGACAGACGCGGCAGGCGGCTCCTGCCTGAGTCCGCGGCCGCGCCACCCGCCCACAGAGACGTCCACGACTGGCTGCAGGTCCGCGACCCTCACCTTCGCGTGCGGAATACCCGATTCACCGACTGCACGGACTTGAACGACAGCTACGTTCAGGAGGAGGAACGGGACGCCTTCGACACCCACGTGCCGTGGCTGCTCGAAGGAAACCTGCTCGTTGCCGAGAGCCTGATTGACGGCGAAGGCTTCTATCTGCTGAAGGAGTCGCCCGTGCTGGCCGACCAGCCGGACCATCCGGATGCCGACTTCCTGTGCGACTTCTCAAAGGGTCTCATCGCCCAGACGGGGTGGGGAATGACACCCTCAGACGTGGTCAATGCGCCGGCAGTGCATTCGTGGAGGACGGTCGTCGGGGTGTTCGGCCCCGTCGAAGGGGACGCCCAGACCGCGGTCAAGTCCTATCTCAGGAACAGGTGCCGAGAGGTTCCGGGCAGAGACTGGCTGGTGACAGCCAACCAGTGGGGCGACCGAGGGGAGGGCAAGCAGCTTGGCGAGGCCTTCGTTCGCGCCGAGATAGACAGATGCGCGGAGCTTGGCATCGAGGCGTACATGCTCGACGCCGGATGGCAGGTGGGAGACATCTCGAAAGTTAGTCCGGACGGGCCGGAGTCGCCGTTCTACGGACGCGAGGAGTTCTGGGCCGTGGACAGGGCCAAGTTCCCGGATGGGCTGGGGACCCTGGCGGACTATGCGAAGCAGCGGGGAGTTCAACTCCTGTTCTGGCACAACCCGGACCCGACAGACCAGAACGCGAATCACGAGCGGGACGCAGGTCTCCTGCTTTCGCTCTGGAGGGACTACGGAGCGCGCGTACTGAAGATTGACGGCGTCTGGAACATCACGCGCCTGGCGGAGATGCGCAACCGCGCCATGCTGGAGCGCGTGATCGAGGAGAGCGGCGGCGAGGTGTCCTTCCAACTTGACATCACTCAGGGTGTGAGATGGGGCTTTGTGGGAGCGATTCCGCTCGGGGTGCTGTTCGTCGAAAACCGCTACACGCACTGGAGGAACTACTTCCCGTACAAGGTGCACCGCAACCTGTGGGAACTGTCCCGGTATCTGCGCCCCCAGCGTCTGCAGTTCGAGTTCCTGAACAACGCCGCGGATCGCGCCGCCTTCTATCAGCCCGACTTCCCCGTAGACGATCCGTTCAGGCCGGACAGGTACACGCTGGACTACATCTTCGCGACGGTCATGTTCGCAAACCCGCTGGCTTCTATGGAGCCTTCGGCGCTGACAGCAGAGCAGTGCCGGCAGCTTCGCCCGGCGCTTGCCGCCTACACTGCAATTCGCGATGAGATGTTCCGCGGAGAGATTTACCCGCTCGGAGAGAAGCCCTCGGGGCGTTCGCTGACGGCTTTTCAGTCGCACAATGCTACGCTCGGGACAGGCTTCGTGTGCGTCTATCGCGAGGCGACAAGCCGCTCAGACGCCGTCATCCAGCTCCACGGGATGCCTGACCCGTCGGCGTATCAGTTCGAAAAGCTGCTCGGACAGGGCACAGTTACAGCGCATGGCGACGCGTGCGTCTTTCATCTGCCTGAAGAGCGCAGTTACGCCCTGTTCCGGTACTCTCAGCGCTGACTTACTGATCGCCCTGAGCTTGTTCTGGCGGCCAGACAACCACGGACGGCCGGTACCCAAGCTGTCTGCGCGCAGTTTCGACGTGCTCGACGTTGTCCGGGTGTTCGCTGAACGCGTAGTAGAGTTCGAAGGGCGGACGGTCTTCCGCGTCGAGCGCCAGCCCCAGGAGTTGAACGGCATCGGCTTCGTACACAATCTCTTTCGCCAACTCCGGCCTCCGGGGCCAACGCCGGCCGCTTCCATGCAGCACCGCGCCGATGCGCACCACGCAGCAGGACAGACCCTGATGACTGTAGGCGGAGCAGAGCGCTTCGCCCCACGCCTTGCTGGCGCCGTAGAGATTGACCGGCCTCGGCGCGGCATCAGGCCCGGACGGCGGAATCACCGGGTGGCCGTAAACGGTCTGGATGGTGGATGCGAACACGAACCGGCGCGCTCCAGCTTCCAGCGCCGCCTGCAGAACTGTATATGTTGATATAACATTAGCTGGCAGAAGTTCGTCAAAGCTAGCCAGAGGGTGCGGGTTCGCCGCCAGATGAAGCACGCTATCGCACCCTGCCACCCCTGCCCGGGCTACTTCCGGATCGCTCAGATCGCCAATGATCCAATCTCCCTCAGACGCGTCCTCGGGTCTCCGCAGATCGGTCAGCCTGAACGCGTAGCGGCCGGCATTGGCACGCACAAAGGCGGCGCCAATTCGTCCCGCGGCGCCGGTCACAAGAAGCGTCCGCATCAGAGTGCTACCCCGCCGGGCGGCGAGATGGCCGGGCTATCGTCCTGCCTCAATCTTCCTCGATCAGCGGCTCGCGGACGACTCCCGGATCGGTGAAGATGTCGGAATCGTCGCGGCTGCGAGTGGAGAACTCCGAAACAACGGCGCCGTCCGGTCCCGCCTTGAACCAGTGTTTCGTGCCGGGAACGAGCGTGTACTGGTCGCCCGGCCTCAGAATGATCTCCTTCCTCACCCGGCACCACTTCGTGGGAGGGTCCACGCTGATGGACTCACTCGGCGGGCCGTCAACATACAGAAACACTTCACCCCAGCGGCAGCGGAATGTCTCTTCCTTGCCCGGTTCGCCCGCGACCGGGGGATGGTGGTGCTCCGGACAGGTCTGTCCGGGAAACAGTACGAGTTCCTTGGCGCAGCACCGCTCGGTGTTCACATAGGTCAGTATCTCGAGTCCCTCCAGATCAAGGTCGCCCAGACCAAAATCCGCCACCTCTACTCGCGTCCTCTCCTCGTCAGTCAATACAATGCCTGCCTTGTCGAAATATTCAAGGGCGCGCTGCTGCGCCCGGCGAATCTCACTACGTTTCATATCTGCGTTTTGAGTCCTCCTGTATCACTGGAGCGTTGAGCCTATTCTACACCCTCACGGCGCCCGTGTCGCGGGGTGCGCGGCGGCTGGCGCGTCAAGGATATTGCGAAGGCCGACCGCGATTTTCCCTGTCGAGTTTCATCGGGGTCTAGACCCGCGAGCCCGTCGCTGGTATCATAGCTCCCAGCAGTTTGCGCAGGCGGCGCTGCCCCGTGGGCATCGGCCCGGTCAGGCGCCGCCGCACACAATCCCGGCCGCGCACGGCACAGGGTGCGGCGCGGCCCAGGAAGGGCGGTAACACTATGTCTCGCTTCGTTGTCTGCATCAGAGCCGCTGCGTCTGCCTTGGCTTTGGTGCTTCTACTGACGCTTCCAGCGGCCGCGCAGCTGACCTCGGACGGCCGCTACAAAGGGCCGCTGGACCAACTCAACGACCCCACTGACGCGGGCCATCCCTACAGCTTCCGCGGCATCCACGCTGCCTGTTTCGGATCCCAGAGGCAGGGAGCATCAGTCGGAGGGGATTACGGAGACTCCTACGGAGGCGGCGAAACGATTGCCAGCAATGACTCGGGAGCCGGATACTGGGCCGTGAGCGACGTTCTGGAAGGCAGCTACGCCATCGCGTTCGCGCGGATACGGGAATTCCCGCGTGCGCTGTTCTACAACCTCAACGCCGGCGCGAAATATGTCCGTTACAGAAACACGCCCGAGTACTACCCGTCGGCGGTGTTCTGGCGGGCCCCTGCTCTGTTCTTCGGGCAGCAGTTTCAGGCTTTCGGATCCTCGGTGACATCTGTGTCGGCGCGCGTGCCGGGTCAGTTCACCCCGGTGAGGGTGACGATCCACGACGGTGACATCAACGGACCCCAGATCGGGCCCGCCCGACTCCTGGTGACCAACTTCGCTGACGACAACGCTGCGTGCTGGAGCGCGGGCGAGGTGCCGACCGTTCCCGGGCACTACTACACGGCCAAGTTCGTAAATGCCGATGACGAGTTCGGCGCGCAGAGCCTTCAGCTCTTCTACTCGCCGGGACAGTGCCTGGCAGGCGACTGCTTCTACGGGGGAAAGAGCTGGATTGCGGACCCGGTGACCAACGAACCCGTTGAGGTTGCCGAGCCACTCAAGACCGTCGTCGGAATGGATACGGACGGAATCACAAGCACGGTGTACACGAGCACCGCATATCTGAATGAGTATCTGGGCGCCACGCGCATGGTGCCTGTCAACGCGGGGATGTGCGGACAGACATTCACGGCAAGAGGAAACAGCGTTCTCGCCGCGGACTTCCGCATCTGGAATCCGTGCTACGTGGGCGGCCAGCTCTTTATTCCGGACATGCAGGTGGCTGTCTTCGAAGGGCCGGGCCCGGATGGAACGGGCGTGAACCAGATCGGGCCGACCAAATACGCCAGAACCAACTGGGGCATCAACAATGGACGAACGGTGGTCACGTGGTATCCCGGCGAGGTTCCTGTTGCGGCGGGTCAGAGCTACTATCTGCGCATCACTCCCGTTCCCGATTCGCCAGGAGGCTTCTTCCAGCTCTGGGTAACGAACGAAGACGAATACGCGGGCGGTCATGCATATCTGGGCCAGGCTTTCCCGCTTACGCCTCAGGCCTATGACCTCTCGTGCATGATTCTTGAGGAGACCAGCCCGGGAAGCGCCACAATGGCAAAGGTGAACCTCACCAACAAGTCCGGCGCGGAGTTCTCTTCACCGGACTGCACCCTCAGAGGATCAACCACGGCCCTGATCGAATGGGCGACGCCCTACACGAACTCAACCGGCAAGCTGGAATACGGGTCGGAGAAGCCCTACACGGACAGCGTCATCGTCAGCACTCCCTCTGCGGCGCACTCGGTCACGCTCACGGGGCTTAAGCCAGCCACGCTCTATCACTGCCGTATCACGGCCGCCGCGCCGGGCAAGAGGGACGCGATATCGAAGGATTTCGCGTTCTTCACAGAGCCGGAGACTCCGAATCTGCTCACGAACGGCGATTTCGAAACGGGAAGCCTGACCGGCTGGACTCTGTTCGGGCGCAGACTGCCCGGCCTCAGAAACGACAGGTTCGTGGGGGATATCCGCCCGCACACGGGAACCTACTACGTGGGCGGCGCATGGAACGACTCGCCGAACACCTCCCCGGCGGGCGGCGCGTTCCAGACGGTGACGGTTGACCCGATGCAGCCGGTCACGCTGCGCGGCTGGCTGTACACATTCCAGGGCTACCCCGCCCACGACGTGAACTTCAGCGCGCGATACGACTCCATGTGTCTGGGAAGAATCGGCATTGACCCCACCGGCGGCACTAATCCCGCCGCATCCTCGGTAGTCTGGTCCATGGCCTCTTCCGGTCAGGACTGGTATGACCCCAACGCCACGGGCAAGTACGTTGACCTCGCGTTGACCGTTCAGCCCCAGAGTTCCTCCGTGACCGTCTTTGCCGAAGCAGGACAGATTCAGATACCGGGAGAGGCCGTGCCGGCTCAGTTCGGCTACTGCGCATACGCGTGGGATGATTTCCACCTGTCGCAGGCGGGAGTCACGCAGGTGGAGCATCTCGGCGACCTGACAGGGCTTCCGGACGGGCTGTTCGTAGAGCTGCATAACCTTGTCGTCTCCGCCAACCCCATTGATGCCGGCGCCCATTATGTGCAGTCGCTCGACCGCGCCTCGGGCATCCGCGTCGAGTCGGAGGACTTCCTGATGAGGGGCACCCAGGCCACCGTTCAGGGTCGGCTGTCGACCCGGCCGTCGGGCGAGCGCTACCTCGCGAACGCCACCTTCACTGACCAGGTGCCCGTCAGCTCACCGGATGCATTGACCACACGGGTCCAGTGGATCGGCAGCACGGCAATGGGCCTGAACAACACAGGCCTGCTGATGCGCACAACCGGCGTGGTCACAGCAATCGGAAGCGGATTCGTGATGATTGGCGACGGATCGCCGGTGGCGGATCTCAAGGTTGACCTGACATCCGCGGGAGGCTCGTACAGCGTGGGCCAGGCGCTCTGCGTGATTGGCGTTGTCCAGTCAGAACTCGCCTCGCCGTCAACGGTGAAGCCCGTTCTCCGCGCGCGCGACTCTGCCGATATCACTGTGGTGAACTAGACCCCGATGCGAAAGGCCGGTGCTTTCGAGCGCCGGCCTTTCTCTCATGTGGAATCTCTGCCCGCGTCGCTAATAGAGCGCGATGTCTGCTGCCGAGCGCGGCCTCAGCACAGGAATCGCCGCTGCAGGCGACGAGCCCTCAAGTTGAACGATGCCCGTAACACCCACGAACAACCCGGCGGGCGGTGGCGCCCCGGCCGAGGCCATATCCACCTTGATGCTCCCCGAGCCGTCGGCAAGAACAAAAGCCGCGGCGCCAGGGGACGACACCCTTCCGGCGGCCCTCATCAGCAGACCGACTGTCTCGAGCCCTCTGCCCGGCGCAAAGGTCCCCAGCCCGCTGATGCGGGCAACCGGCGCCGCCAGCGGCGCGCTTCCGTAGGACTGGTCGAACGAAGCTCCGCTCAGGTACCGCTCCCCGCTCGGCAGGGTGCCAAGCGTTCCCTGCACGTCGATGATCTGCCCCGTCGGAAACCCAAAGGCCGCCGCCGCCCGAATCCCGGCGCTGCGGTCTGCGCTCTCCACATAGTTGTCCCCGGCTTCGGCGGAGGAGGCTGTGACCACGACGCCCTTGATGTCCGCCGGCGTTCCGTCCTGCCCGAACTTGACCGATCCGACCGTCTGCGCTCCCGGGGCGAAAAGCTTGATGTTGTCGAAGGCCATCCAGCGACCCGCAAACTCCGCGCTTGGCCCGGTCCCGTTCAGGAAAATCGTCGCGAGCGTCGTCTCGGGCACTTCGAACGTCAGGTTCGCGTCCTCCCACATAAAGCCGGTGTCGAAATCGCCTGTCGTCACGGTATAGCTGTTTTCATCCACTCCCGCGTTCAGATCCACCCGTACCGAGACGCGAGTGTAAGGGTGCGTTGACGGGTAGCCCGGGTAGTAGGTGAAGCTCTTTCTGTTCGTTGCGCCCTGCCCGCAACCGGTAATCGTCCACACGCCCGGAGACAGAACAAGCTGCTGATACGCGCCGCCGGCTATCTGCACCCCGTGGGAGACTGCCCGCCAGCATTGTGTGCCGTCGCAGGGCACGATTCCGAACGCGCCCTCGCCGATGAGGCCGCCTGTGCCGTACAGGGTCCAGCCAAGCGGACCGCTTTCGAAAGACCCGTTGACAAGCAATTGAGACGGCGGGCCGCTTGCGGGGGTCATCTGCACGAGCGTGACATTGTCGAAGCCCGTCCAGTGGGCATAGGGGTCGCCCTGGGCCGCCACGAGGAAGATCGTGACCATGCCTTCCTGCTTCACCGTGAAGTTCAAGCGGTAGGTCTTCCACTGCTGCCCGGTAATGATCGAGCTGATGTCGTAATCGTAGAGGGTGGGGGCCGTGCCGCCAGAAAGGTCAACTCGTATGTGCCCGGTGGAGTGTCCCTGGACGTAGTCATTGCCGTAGAACGAACCCGGCACGTAAGACGTATCGTTCAGAGGCCGGGTCTCCGCCTGCACGCAGGCCGAAAGGGTGTACGATCCCGGTGTGAGATAAACGCGCTGGTGCAGAAAACCATCCGAGACCCAGCCGTTGATATTCTGGCTCCACATCCGGCTCCCGTTGCAGGGGGTCATGCCCATGCTCTGCGCGGACACTTCGCCTTCCTGCGAGCCGGTCTGCGTCCAACCGGTGATGTCACCGGTCTCGAAGTCGCCGTTAGTGATGAGGTTCGCGTTCCCATGCGCCGCCAGAAGCGCCGCCAGCAGTATGGTCACTGCAACTGCTTTCATGTGACTTCTCCTTATACCGAATCCCCGTCGGGAGCCGGGCGCCGCTGTGCACTCCGGAGCCGCGCCATTTCTGTCCCCGGCGCTTGCGCAGGCAGCACGCCCGTGAAGGCCGTTGTCAGATTACCACAGCGCGGTCACCCGGTCAAACAAGGAGGCTGATTTGCCCACAATGAGGCAAGTCACGCGCGACTCGTTGCATAATAAAGGGATGGCTTCCCGCTCGCTTGCCAACGTCAATGTCTATTACCTGCTGAGCAGCGCACCCGTCTCCATAGTGCGCCGCGGAAGCGCGTACCACCAGGAGGGCAGGGCAAGGATTCTCCTTGCCATCCAGAACTACGCCGTGGTGGAAGTTGAAGGCAGTTACGACCGAGTTTACGAAGTCACCGTAACACTCCACAGCGAGGGCGCCGATTTCCTGACCTTCACATGCGACTGCCCGTACAGCTACGAAAGGCCGGAGGAGTGGTGTAAGCACAAAGTGGCCGCCATTCTGGAGATTCACGACCACTTCAAGGCGGCGTACAAACCGTCGTGGCGCGATGTTCTCGACGAGACGATCAAAGCCTCTCCGTTACTAGGCAGAGCGCGGCCGCAAGCACTTGCCTTTAGCATTCAGAGCAACCCTCCGGATTTCGATATCGTGCCGTACAGTATTCCTTGCGATGACCTTGCCGAGGAATACCGCGGCGACTGCGAGCAGGTCGCGGCCCTCATCGAGCGTGGCGGTGCCGAGCGCGGCGCCAATCAAATTCTATCGCTGCCCGCAGGCGGCCTGGCGGGGATTGTTGCTGAGGCGGCCCACATTTCGGCAGTGCGGATTCTGCTCGACGAGCGCAGGCGCTGGGTCACCACCGACAGAAGCCTGACAGCGGCACTCCCTCTTCTGGCGAGCTCCCTTGTCTACAGGGGCACGTTCGGAGCTCCGTTCCAGCAGCGGCTTCGCGTGAGCGAAAGGATGGCCGAGACAGCGCTGGAGATTCGTGAAGAGGATGGCGAGCTGAAGCTGGCGCCGCATATCACGATCAATGGAACCGCCGTCCCCTTGCGGCGCGACACGATTGACTTCCTCTGCAGTAATCCGGTCTGGGTACGTGCTGGGGACACAATCGCGCAGGTTGACTGCTACGAAGCCACGCTGAGTGTGCTCTTGCGCCAGAACGATCTGGTGATTCCGGAATCGGAGCAGGATGCGTTCGTGGAGGACTATCTGGCGCCGCTTGCCGCGCGGGTGCGCGTGACGGGAGCCGGAGCGTGGGAGTGGCATGACGTGCGCGCGCGCCCGGTCGGGCGCATCTACCTCAGCGAAACGCAGCAGACATTCACGGCGGAGCTTCGCTTCGCGTATGACGGCATGGAATGCCCCTTCGATCCCGCCTATCCCGCCTTGTCCTACCGGCGCGACAGCCAGAAGGGCGTCTTCCGGGTGCATCGCTCTGGCGCGGACGAGCAGGCGGCATGGAAGGCGCTTTCGAGTCACGGACTCAAACGGGCGCAACCCCCGGGCCATTTCGCGCTTCGGCAGGCGGTGTCACCGGCGGAGTTCCTCATTCACCACATTCCGGGTATTGCCGCAGCCGGTTACGAAGTCTACGGCGAGGACAATCTGCGGTCGGTGCGCGTCAACCGCTCCCGCCCGTCAATCTCCTTCAGCGTTGCCTCGGGAATAGACTGGTTCGACCTCCACGCCGAAATATCTTTCGGAGACACCTCGGCGAGCCTCAAGGCGCTGCGCAAGGCAGTTCGCCGGCGCGAGCGCTACGTAAAGCTCATGGACGGCTCAATCGGAGAGATACCCCCGGAATGGCTGGAGAAATACCGCCACCTTTTCGACGCGGGGACCGAAACCGGCGAAGGGCTTCGCCTGACGAACGCACAGGCGATGATTCTGGAGCGTATCGTTGAGGAGGAAGACCAGGCCCGCCTCGACGCGGAGTTGCAGGCACGGCTGGCAAAGCTGCGCGGTTTCAGCGCTATTGAGCCGAAGCCGCCCCCGGACGGGTTCACCGGCGAGATGCGTCACTATCAGAAGCACGGGTACGACTGGCTGCATTTCCTGCGCGAGTACAGGTTCGGCGGCTGTCTCGCCGATGATATGGGCCTCGGCAAGACGATTCAGGCACTGGCATTCGTCCAATCGCTCCGTGAGACAGAGCCAGAGCATCAGCCATCGCTGGTTGTTGTCCGGCGGTCGCTTCTGACAAACTGGCAGCGCGAGGCCGCCCGTTTTGCCCCGGGCCTCAGAGTTCTTCAGCATACCGAAGGCGATCGCCAGCGGGACCCGCGCGCGTTTGACGACTACGATCTCGTGCTGACGACCTATGGCGTCATGCGCCGCGACGTCGAGATGCTCAAATCCCGCGTCTTCCGCTGCATTATCCTCGACGAGTCGCAGGCGATCAAGAACCCGCAGTCCCTCACTGCGCGCGCCGCAAGGCGCCTTCAGGGGCTGCAGAGAATCTCGCTGACAGGAACTCCCGTGGAGAACTCGACGGTGGAGCTGTGGAGCCAGTTCGCTTTCCTGAACCCGGGCATGCTGGGGTCGCTCGACTACTTCCGGCGCGAGTTCGCCGCTCCCATCGAGCGCAAGAACCACGAGCCAACCGCGGAATACCTGCGATCGCTTGTTCACCCGTTCATACTGCGAAGGACGAAGGAGCAGGTGGCGCCGGAGTTGCCGGCGCGGACCGAGCGCATTGTCTTCTGCGACCTCGACGAGCACCAGCGCAGACTCTACGACCAGTACCGCGAGCACTACCGCGGCATGCTGATCGGGCTCATCGAGGAGAAGGGCATGGATGGAGCCCGCATGCGAATACTGGAGGGACTGCTTCGCCTGCGCCAGATTTCGATTCATCCGCTGCTTGTCGAGTCAGGCTACAAGGGTGAATCGGCCAAGATGGACGTTCTGCTGGAGACGCTCGAAACTCTGCGCTCGGAGGGGCACAAGGCGCTGGTGTTCTCGCAGTTCGTGCAGATGCTGCGGCTGGTTCAGAAGGCTCTGAAGGAACTGGGCATTCCCCACCAGTATCTGGACGGACAGACGAAGAACAGGCAGGAGCGAATAGACGAGTTTCAGGCCGACGCGGATATCCCGTTCTTTCTGATCAGCCTGAAGGCGGGTGGGGTGGGGTTGAATCTGACGGCCGCGGACTACGTGATTCACCTGGATCCGTGGTGGAATCCGGCGGTGGAACGTCAGGCCAGCGACCGCACCCACAGAATCGGGCAAGATAAGCCTGTATTCGTCCACAAGCTGATTGCCCGCGACACGGTTGAGGAGAAGATGCTCGACCTGCAGGAGCGCAAGCGCGCGCTCGTGGACCGGCTGGTCTCCACAGAGAGCGGCTTCTTCAAGTCGCTGACCCACAGCGACGTGCAAGCGCTCTTCAGTTGACGCGCCCGGAGCCTAGCTGTTCGAGAACGGTGACCGCTTGCGGGAGAAGATCTCCTTCATTGTCGGCGCGTGGTGCTCTTCTCCGGCGTCTTCCGGCTTCTTGCGGCGGGCCCGTGCCCTTCGCTCAGCCCTGTTCAGAGGGGCCTCCTCGGGCTCCTGTTTCTCCTGATTGCTATCTGGCTTCTCGTCTGCTGCCATACCTGCCTCCGTCGGGCATTTGTGCCCAGCAGTACTATAGCGCAAGTTGCCGCTTTGTGAAACCCGTTTGCCGCTTTGCTATGATCGCGATATGACGTAGATCGCCTGGTCGGCGAGCAGATTCGGCATGAAACGCACACGGCGGCAGGTCCCACCGGACGTCCTCAAGAATATGCGGTCCATGACCCGGAAGCCCTGTGAACGGCACAACTCGTCGAAGTCTCTGATCGTGGTCAGGTGGATGTTCGGGCTGTCGTACCATTCGTACGGCAGGCGGTCCGTGCGCGGCATCCGGCCTTTCAGCCCTAGCTGCAGCCGCCCGCAGATGAATGCGAAGTTCGGGAAGCTGAGGATCACCTGCCTCCCAACGCGCGCCGCCTCGCGTATCAGCATATCGGGCTGGTGCAGAACCTGGATCACGTTTGTGAGGATGACGTAATCCAGCACCTGGTCGTCGAAGTCGGCCAGGCCTTCGTCAAGGTTCCCGTGGTACACCGGGAGCCCTTTCGAGACGCAATCCTGAATGCACTCCTCCGAGATTTCCACGCCCTGCGGGAACACCTTCTTCCTCACCTGAAGCTCTTTGAGCAGATCGCCCGACCCGCAGCCGAGGTCGAGCACCGTGCTGTGCGGCTTCACGAGATCCACGATGAAGCCGAGATCTGGGGCGAGCAGCGGGGCAGTGGTGGCTTCGGATTCACTCAACGGCGTAGGTCAGGAAGTTCGTAATGAGACTTGAGAGCTGCCTGCTCTCAAGAAGAAACGCATCGTGGCCATAGTCTGTCTGAATCTCCGCGAACGTCACGTGGGCGCCGTTCTGGCGAAGGGCTTTGACGATCTCCTTAGACTGATAGGTCGGGAAGAGCCAGTCCGACGAGAACGAGATAACCAGGAACTTCGCCTTCACGCCCGCAAGCTCTCTTGTGAGACTCCCGCTCGGCTGAGTCATGTCGAAGTAGTCCATCGCCTTGGTGATGTACAGGTACGAGTTCGCGTCGAAGCGCCGGACGAACTTGTCGCCCTGATAGCGCAGATAGCTCTCCACTTCGAAGTCCGGCCCGTTCGCATCCTCTCCGTTCTCGACACGCTTCCGCCCGAACTTGCGATGCATCGTGTTCTCTGAGAGATAAGTGATGTGGCCGATCATCCGGGCGATTGCCAGCCCGCTCGATGGGTTCTCCTTCCCGTAGTACTGTCCGCCGTTCCACGCGGGGTCGGCAAATATCGCCTGCCGCCCCACCTCGTTGAAGGCGATCCCCTGCGCGCTCAGGCGGCTTGTCGTCGCTATCGGCACGGCAAGCCGAACCCGGTCGGGATAGCTCACCGCCCAATGCAGGGCCTTCATCCCGCCCATGGACCCGCCAATTACGCAGAGCACCTGCTGTATGCCCAGGTGATCGAGCAGATAGCGCTCGGCCTCCACCATATCGGCGATGGTGATGACGGGAAAATCGAGACCATACTCCCTGCCCGTCGCGGGGTTGATGGACGCGGGCCCGGTTGAACCCGAGCACCCTCCGATACAGTTGGCGCAGATAACGAAGTATTTGTCCGTATCCAGAGCCTTGCCCGGACCGACCATCATGTCCCACCAGCCCGGCTTGGGGTCTGAAGGATCATGGCGTCCGGCCACGTGCGCGTCGCCCGATAGCGCATGCTCAACAAGTATGACGTTCGAGCCATCGCTGTTCATGCGCCCGTAGGTCTCATAGACGAGCGTGATGGGGCCGAGCGTCTCCTGGCTCGCAAGCCTGAACTCGTTCGGCGGCTCAGCAAACGTGTAGGACTGTGCCTCGACCAGGCCGTAGCCCGCGCGTTCTGTCTCCTTTTCCGTCACGCTGTTCATCGTAAGTGCGCCTGCCGGCTGGACGTGCGTCTAGCTGCCCTTCGCGGCCTCCAGCGCCTGGGCGATATCGGCGATGATGTCGTCGACATCCTCAATGCCGACCGAGAGCCGTATGAAGTCGTCGCTCACTCCGGCTGCCGCCCGCTCCTCCGTCGACAGCTGCTGGTGCGTCGTGCTGGCGGGGTGGATGACAAGGCTCTTCGCGTCCCCGACGTTTGCGAGGTGCGAAAGCAGCTTGCAGGCCTCGATGAACTTCACGCCTGCGGACATTCCGCCCTTGATGCCGAAGCCCAGAATCGCGCCGCTTCCGCTGGGAAGGTATTTCTTCGCGAGTTGATGCGACGGGTGGTCCGGCAGGGCGGGGTAGCTCACCCAGGCCACCATCGGGTTCCCGGCGAGCCACCGCGCCACTTTGTCGGCATTCTGGCTGTGGCGCTCCATCCGCAGGGACAGCGTTTCAGCGCCCTGCAGCAACAGGAACGAGTTGAACGGTGAGAGGCAACTCCCGAGGTCTCTCATCAACTGAACCCTCGCCTTGATGATGTACGCCATCGCTCCGACAGCCTCTGTATAGACCAGCCCGTGATAGCTCGGGTCGGGCTCCGAGAGGCAGGAGAAACGCCCGCTCGCCTTCCAGTCGAACTTGCCGGAGTCAACAATGATGCCGCCGATCGAGGTGCCGTGCCCGCCGATGAATTTGGTGAGGGAATGAACGACGATGTCCGCGCCCCATTCGATCGGCCGGCAGAGCGCCGGAGATGCCAGCGTGTTGTCCACGATAAGCGGGATGCCAGCACTGTGCGCAATCGCCGCAAGCTGCTCGAAGTCCGGAACATCCAGCCGGGGATTACCGATGGTCTCCACGTAGAGGCACCGGGTTTTGGGGGTAATGGCGCGCCGGAAACTCTCGGGGTCTGACGCGTCAACGAACTTCACCTGGACACCAAGCTTCGAGAAGGTGTAATGAAACAGGTTGTAGGTGCCGCCATACAGGCTGCTAGACGAGACGACCTCGTCACCGGCCGACGCTATGTTCAGAATCGCCAGCGTGATGGCCGCCTGCCCGCTTGATGTCGCCAGAGCGCCCACACCGCCCTCGAGCGCCGCGACGCGCTGCTCGAGCACGTCCGACGTCGGGTTCATGAGGCGCGTGTAGATGTTGCCGGATTCCTCCAGCGCAAACAGCTTCCGCGCGTGCTCCGCGCTATCGAAGACATACGAGGAAGTCTGGTATATCGGAACGGCTCGCGACTTCGTGGCAGCATCGGCCTGCTGCCCCGCGTGCAATGCCAGGGTATCGAAACGGTAGTTTGCCAAGCTAACACTCCTCCGCAATCCCCGGGGCTATTCCCGGGCACTATTGGTCGTAAGTATATCCCAGAGATTCCGAACGTGTCTAAGGTGCAGCGGGTTGGCCAGCAGCCGCCGGATTCGCCATAATCATTTTCGTGCGCAACGGAAGGCCAGGGGATATTGGAGCGGGCTTCGGCGGCGTCGTGCTTGCCGCCGGGCGCGGCAGCCGCATGGGCGCGGATATTCCGAAGGTCATGCTCAAGGTGGGCGGCACTCCGATGGTAAGAAGGGTGGTGGAAACCTTGCGCGACGCCGGAGTCAGCCCTGTCTGCGTGATCGTGCCGGCGGGCAGCAGCCCGGTAAGAGAACTCCTGGGTGACACCGTCCTCTACGCGGTGCAGGAGCGACCGACGGGCACCGGCGATGCCACGGCGGCGGCGCGACCGCTGCTGACCGGATCGTCCCGGGTGGTTGTTGCATGCGGAGACAGCCCGCTCTTCAGCGTTGACACGGTTCGCCGGCTGATGGATGCACACTGCATTGCAGACGCCCCCGTCACGCTAGTCACGGCGCATCTTGATGACCCTTCGGGTTACGGACGTATTGTGCGGGACAGCGCGGGCACCATTGTGAGCGTAGTCGAGGAGTCGGTGGCAAACGCGCGGGAAAAGGCCATATCCGAGGTGAATGGCGGACTGTATGCTTTCAACGCCTCCTGGCTGTGGGACAACATCCAGCGCCCGGCCGCTGACGAGCGGGAGTTCGTGCTGACAGAAGTGGTCGCGCGGGCAGTGGCTCAGGGGCGTACCGTGAGTTCGGCCCACTGCGAGCCCGGCGAACTCGCAGGCGTCAACACTCCCGCGCAACTGGAAGAAGCCTCGCGCATTCTTATGGAGAGGTCGCGCTCGCCGCGGCCTGAACGGAAATGATTCAACTGGACCCTGAAGACGTTATTGAGATTGAACGCATCGCGGCGGAGTACACAGCCGCTTTTCGTAAGGCGGACGCGGCGGCGGCCCTTGCCCTGACAATGCTCCCGATGGCGGACTGCATAGACCTGGGGAGCCGCGCTGGCGTGTACATCATGAACGAAGAGGACTTCACGCACAGCGTTCTGGAGCACGCAAACGAGGACTTCACCACGGTAACGAAATCCATTGTGGTCGAGCCGCTCGGCAAGAACGCCGCGCTGGCTCGAATCGAGGCCGTAGTCACGAAGCCGGACGGGCGCACGGGCGAGACCGAGTGGGTGGACTTCCTTGCGCGCACGGATGACGGCTGGAGGATCTGGGCCAACTGGCTCGGGCCGCTTCCCGAGGGATTCTGACCGGCGCACGGCCGGCGCATTCCGGCTGCTGACTATCGCCGCGGGGCCGCCCGCGCGCAACTGACAAGAGGAGCTTATGGACCGGAACGATATACTTGCCAGCCTGGTTTCGATGTCGAACGAGCTGGGTGACCCCCGAAACGATTTTGTGATTCTGGGCGAAGGCAACACTTCAGCCCGTCTGGGCGAAGACACATTTGCTGTGAAGGCGAGCGGGACTTCCCTGTGCAGCATACACGCAGGGCAGTTCGTGGAGGTTAGCTTCGAGGGTGTGCTTGCGCTTCTCGACCGCGAAGACGCCGGAGACGAGGACGTCAAGACAGCGCTCGAAGCGGCGCGGGTTGATTCTGCCAGCCCTTTGCGCCCGAGCGTGGAGACGGTGCTGCATGCATCGCTTCTCTCCCTTCCCGGCGTCAACTACGTAGGCCATACGCATCCGACCGCTGTGAACTCGATTCTCTGCTCCGTCAACTGGCGCGAAGCAGTTTCCGGGCGCATGTTCCCGGATGAGATCGTCTCGTGCGGCATCGCCCCGGTGGTCGTCGAATATGTTGACCCCGGGCTTCCGCTCGCGCGCGAGCTTCACCGGCGCGTTCGCGATTTCATGGACGGCGTCGGGACGCCGCCGCGGGTGGTTCTGATGCAGAACCACGGAATGATCGCCCTCGGCTCGTCGCCAACTGACGTAATAAGCATCACGGCAATGTCGGTGAAGGCGGCGCGGGTGCTGGCGGGAACGCAGGCCTTCGGCGGCCCGCACTTTCTGTCCGAGCAGAACGTTCTGCGGATACACTCCCGCCCTGATGAGTTGTACCGCATGAAGCAGATTCGCGGGCAGGCGTAGAGGAGAACACTCAGGAGTAGCTATGTCTGACGTTTTTGGCGATTACAGGAATGCGCACCTTCCGCTTCCGGCGGAGAACCTGGTCTGGGAGATGTACGGGGCCGGGCTCGACAACTTCGGCAAGGATGGTCTGCCGGTCTCAAAGCCCTTGCCTGAACCCGGACCGGATGAGCTTCTGCTCCGGACGGATGCGGTGGGCATCTGCTTCAGCGACGTGAAGCTCACGAGCCAGGGACCCGAGCACCCTCGCATCACCGGCCGCGACCTGGTCAAGGACCCGGTCGTCCCCGGCCACGAAGTTGCGGTTACGGTCGTGAAGGTGGGGGCCAATCTCACCACGCAGTACCGCAAGGGCGAGAGGTACATCGTGCAGGCGGACGTCTTCAAGAACGGCGTCAGCATGGCGTACGGGTACGTGCTTCCGGGCGCGATGCAGCAGTACGGCATCGTCGGCCCGGAAGTACTGAACGGTGACGAAGGTAGCTATCTGCTTCCCATGCGCGACGAGACAGGCTACGTGCAGGCGGCGCTTGCCGAGCCGTGGGCGTGCGTTGTTGCAGCGTATCGTATCGAACAGCGCAAGGGCCTCAAGCCTGGCGGCGTGGCGTGGTTCTACAACGCCGGAACCGACACCGACGCGCTTACACTGGCGCAGGCTCTCAGTCCCGGGGCGTGCCCGTCGCGCATCGTCACGACCAATGTGAAGGGCAAGCTCTTCGAGTGTCTGAGCGACATGGCGCAGGATCTGGGCCTTGACCTGCAGGTCAGGGACGGCGTCCCGACAAAGGAGTTCCGCCTGCTGCTTGACGATCTGACCGGCGGCGACGGCTTCGACGACATCATCGTGCTCGGCGCCCCGAACGCGGAGGAAGCGCGCGACCTGGCCCGTGTGCTCGGCAGGGCGGGCGCCATAAACATCGTGGCCTCCGACGATATCGGCGAGAACGTCGAGATAGACATCGGGCGGATTCACTACGACAACCTCTCGCTCGTCGGATCGGCTGGGCCGGACATAACTCTCGGGTATCAGCAGTCGCGCAGCTCGGAGCTGCTGGCGGGCGGAGCCGCGTGGTTCATCGGGGCGGCGGGCCCGATGGGGCAGATGCACGTCCAGAGGGCCGTCGAGCTTGAAGAAGCCCCCGCGAAGATCCTGTGCACGGACGTGGATGATTCGCGCATGGAGATGCTGCGTCTGCGCGTGGAGCGCACCGCGGCTGAGAAGAACATTGATATCCGTTTCGTGAACCCCACGAAGATGCAGCCTGCTGAGATGGACGGACTGATCGCGGAGTTCACGGAAGGCGCCGGGTTCGACGACGTCGTTACGCTCGTGCCCGTCGCGGCGCTGATCGCCGATGCGGCCCGGCATGTGGCCGACTACGGCGTGATGAACATCTTCGCCGGAGTTCCGCGCGGCACCAAGGCGCTTCTGCCGCTGTCCGACTCGTTCCGCAGGCATGTGCGCTATATCGGATCAAGCGGATCGAGGCTGTCCGACCTCGAGGACACGCTGCACCTGTCCGAGGACGGCAGGCTCGGCACCGCCAACTCCGCAGCAGCAATCGGCGGCATGAATGCTATGCGCGAGGGGATTGCGGCTGTCAAGAACGGCCTCTATCCCGGAAAGACGGTCATCTTCCCACAGTTCGTGGACTTCCCTCTTACGGCCCTCACCGATCTGGATGACGTCCTACCGACGGTGCATGCCAAGCTGAAAGACGGGATGTTCTGGACGACGGAGGCAGAGGAGGAGTTCTTCCGGGTGATGCTGCAGCGCGCGGGTGCTACCCTTGAGGCGCGCGGAGCTGCCAGCCTCGGCCTGCGCCGCCTGGAAGGAAAGACGGCGCTTGTGACGGGCGCGGCTCAGGGACTGGGCGAGGCGCTTGCGCGGCGGCTCGCCGAAGAGGGCGCCAACGTCGCGCTGGTTGATCTGAATCTCGACGGCGTGAGTGCCGCGGCAGAGAGCATTGAGGCGGACACGGGATCGTCGACAATAGCGTTTCAGGCGGATGTGACCAGCGAGCAACAGGTGGAGCGCGCTGTCCTGGAGACGGCCGCCAAGTTCGGCGCGCTCGACATCGTGGTGTCGAATGCCGGCATTCTTATCGCGGGCGCGGTGGAAGACTTCGATGTCGCGAAGTGGCGCAAAGTGATGGAAGTGAACCTTGTCGGTTACTTCGTTGTCGCGAAAGCCGCCGCAAAGCAGATGCAGAAGCAGCGCTCCGGCGTCATCCTGCAGATCAACTCGAAGTCCGGCAAGAAGGGCAGTTTCCGGAACAGCGCTTACGCCGCAAGCAAGTTCGGCGGCATCGGCCTCACCCAGAGCCTGGCGCTGGAGCTTGCGCCGTTCGGAGTGCGGGTGAACGCGATCTGCCCCGGCAATCTTCTCGATTCGCCGCTCTGGCAGGACAGCCTGTACGAGCAGTACTCGAAGACACAGGGGATATCGCAAGAAGAAGTGCGCCGCAAGTATGAGGGGCAGGTTCCGCTCGGGCGTGGCTGCAGCTATGAGGACGTCGCCAACGTCGCCGTCTTCCTCGCGAGCGACGAGGCGGGGTATATGACCGGCCAGGCGATCAACGTCACCGGCGGCCAGCAGTTGGACTAGAAACGGCCCGCCGAGGGCCGGCCCGACGCGAGATGAATGAGATGATGGGGCGTGAAATGGGAGGCTGGGTCAAAATGGTTCTGCCCGGAGGGCTTACGGACTGGCGGGGCAGAGGCGTGACTGGCGTTGGGACGGTCTG
>Ga0255342_1001537_pt1 | contig 32519 bp, 28 predicted proteins | sample wastewater_treat_3_FD_192416 | JGI IMG/M metagenome (GOLD analysis project Ga0255342, IMG submission 192416) | Wastewater microbial communities from Lulu Island WWTP, Vancouver, Canada - plant14 | ecosystem: Engineered > WWTP > Wastewater > Unclassified | place: Canada: Vancouver, British...
GGAGCGCCAGCCAGATGAAAGACGTTTGGTCGCAACTCGAAGCAGAAAGTAACTCGAATTATGTGGAAAAAATACCGTCGGTGGATGCATGGCCTATTTGGAATTATCAGGACGGACAACTGATCCGGGTGGTTTGCTATACGAATGCTCGACAGGCAAAGCTGTTGCTGAACGAAAAAGAAGTAGGGGCAGTACAGAAATACAATGACGAAACAGGTATAATTTACTGGGACATTCCGTATCGGGCAGGTACGCTGAAGGTGATTGGGATGGATGCCGCAGGCAATGAAATCAGCAGCTACGAAATACGAAGTTCACAGCGTCCACAGTCGCTGAAAATCGTTTCCGGCGAACAAACGATAACAAAAGATGAAGTTGTTCAGATTGTGGTGCAAGTGGTGGATGAAAATAGTGTTCCAGTGATGTTATCGGACGACGAGGTAACCTGCCGGATTATCGGAAATGCACGGTTGCTCGGACTCGAAGCCAGTAATAATTCTGATATGACCGACTATACCGATAACATTCAACGGGTTTTTCATGGCCGGATTCTGGCTATCCTAAAACCCACCGGACAAGTAGGTGATGAAATAAGGGTGCGTTTTACATCGCCTTGGTTGGAACCCGCTGAAACTACGTTACGAATAAATTGATTTACGGTAGATTTGATGTTATTTTGTAAAAAATTCCGTATCTCATTGAACAAATCAATAGAAATTTGCTTAATTTTATTACCTTTGCATCTTATTTAACGGAAATGATTGAAATGTTTCCAAATAATTATTTTATAAAATATGCCGCAAATTTCTGAGCGGGGTGTACAAATGCCCCCTTCCCCCATAAGAAAATTAGCTCCGCTATCGGATGCAGCAAAGGCTCGAGGAGTAAAAGTATATCACCTGAACATCGGTCAGCCCGATTTGCCATCGCCACGAGTGGCACTTGAGGCCATTAGAAGTATCGACAGGACTACGTTGGAATACAGCCCCAGCGATGGGTACAGATTTTATCGTGAAAATTTGGTAAAATATTACGCAAAATTCGACATTCATCTTTCTCCCGAAGACATTATCGTAACCGCTGGTGGTTCAGAAGCAGTTTTGTACGCTTTCATGGCATGTCTTAATCCGGGTGATGAAATTATTGTTCCCGAACCGGCTTACGCCAATTATATGGCTTTTGCAGTCTCGGCAGGCGCTGTTATCAAAACCATTCCGACGAGTATAGATACGGGATTTAAGCTTCCCGAAATCGAAAAATTCGAAGCACTTATCAATTCGAAAACGAAGGGAATCCTTATCTGTAACCCGAACAATCCTACCGGATATGTTTACACTGCCGATGAAATGGAACAGATTAGGCTTTTGGTTAAAAAACATAACCTTTACCTGTTTTCCGATGAAGTTTACAGGGAATTTATTTATAGCGATGCTCCATATATTTCGGCTTGTCACCTGAAAGAAATTGAAGAAAATGTTGTTTTAATCGATTCCGTATCAAAAAGATATAGCGAATGTGGAATCCGTATCGGATGCCTGATTACAAAAAATAAAAAACTGCACGACACAGTGATGAAGTTCTGTCAGGCACGGTTGAGCCCTCCGTTAGTCGGACAAATTGCAGCAAACGCTTCGTTGCAGGAAAACGGTGAGTATATGCAGCGAAATTTCGATGAATATAAAAGTAGGCGTGATTTCCTTATCGAACGGCTTAACAAAATTCCCGGCGTATATTCACCTCAACCTGAAGGCGCTTTCTATACACTGGCAAGTTTACCCGTTGACGATGCCGATGAGTTTTGCGCCTGGTGCTTATCGGATTTTCGATACGAAAATCAGACCGTTTTTATGGCTCCGGCATCGGGATTTTACGTTACACCCGGACTGGGGAAAAACCAAGTCCGCATTGCATACGTTCTTAAGAAAGAAGATTTGGATATTGCATTAACAATTCTCAAAAAAGCATTGGAAGCATACAAAAACACCTGGTAATGAATACTGAACTTTTCATAGCCAACCGCATCTACAAGGGTGATAAGAAAAACGAAAAACGTGTTTCATCCCCAGCCATAAAAATTGCCATTGCAGGCATAGCATTAGGTTTGGCGATAATGATAGTGGCAGTGTGTATCATTATCGGCTTTAAAAAGGAAATTCGCGAAAAGGTTATCGGTTTCGGTTCCCACATTCAAATCACCAGTTTCGACAGCAATTCGTCTTACGAACATCAACCCATCGCTTTTTCAGACACGTTAAGAAATATGCTACTGAGCAATCCTGAAATTGCTCAAGTACAGATATTTATCACCAAACCCGGAATTATTAAAACCGATAAAGATTTTCTGGGTATCGTGCTGAAAGGAATTTCTGAGGATTACGACTGGCACTTTTTTAAGAAAAATCTTATTGAAGGAGATATCATCAACCTAAACGACACGTCGGGCATCAATCAGGCTATTATTTCTCAAAATATTGCCAAGAAACTGCATCTTAAATTAGGCGACAACTTCACCACTTACTTTGTTCAGGAGCCGGTCCGTGCCCGTCGATTCACAATCACAGGGATTTACGAAACCAATTTCGAAGACTACGATAAACTGTATGTGATAACGGATGCGAAAATTCTGTCGAAATTAAACGATTGGGAAGACGATATGGTAAGCGGTGTGGAAGTTTTGGTAAAAGATTACGACAAACTCGATCAAAGCGCACAGGATTTGTTTTTCGAAATGTCGTACTACAAAGACCGGTTTGGAAATGCACTTTACACCCGCTCCATAAAAGACATTAATCCGATGATATTTAACTGGTTGAATCTTTTGGATATGAATGTTTGGGTTATTCTGATATTGATGATTTTGGTCTCAGGTTTCACGATGATATCAGGGCTTCTCATCATTATTCTTGAACGGACAAATATGATCGGAATGCTAAAATCGATGGGCGCACGCGATTTCAGTATCCGAAAAGTGTTTCTGTATCTTTCAGCTTTCCTCATTGGGCAGGGAATGCTTTGGGGCAATATTATCGGATTAGCCTTCTGCCTTTTGCAGAAAAATTTCAACATTCTTAAACTCGATCCGGCAACCTACTACCTTTCCGCCGTACCCATCGAACTTAATCCATGGTATGTAATTTTGCTAAATGTGGGAACTTTGATTGTTTCTTTGATAATGATGATAGCGCCATCGTATCTTGTAGCAAAAATTACACCCGCAAAATCCATCCGATTTGAATGAAAAAATAAAAAACAAGCCTCTGTTTATTCACTATCAACAATTTACCCGCCTGTTAATAACTTGTTAAGAAAGTGTTTAAAAGTTGTTTATAATTATGAGCAAAAAAATTTGCAAAACCCTTGTTTGAAACGTTATATTTGTAGCACGTAAAAACTAAGAAAAATTCGGTACGAAAATCGTACGAAAAATATTAGGAGTTCTTTGGCATTTTGTACGCAATAAAAAAAGATTAGGATCGGCAAGAAGTGAAGTACAACAATTCGACACAACTTGTAACATTTCCGCGATAAGAGTTTTCCCCCAAAGAATGCTTTTACAACGAAACTCGATCGTAGTCTTCGTATTCTAAACCTTTTATCGGGCTACTACAGAGCATCCTGAAAGATTCACACCGAATCCGGATAGACCGCAAAGTAGTTTACAAGCGCGATAAATGATTTTGTAGAATAAAGATTTTTTCGAAAATTAAGTGTATGATAAAAAGTACAGGAAATTGGAGAAAAAATCGTAACAGACGATGTCGGGATGAACTTCCCGGGTTTGTGATGTTAAGACGAGAAATGAAACCGTGCTTAGCGAATCGGGAAAAGATAGTTCGAAAGAAATTTTGAAAAATTTGCTCCTGATTGAATGACGGATTTTCTGTTGGTTTTGCCAATTCAATTGTTAAGTGTCTCCCACAAAATAGTTGTTAAAGAAATGATAGCATTTAAGCTGTAGCACCAAGTTTGGAAACAAACTTATTCGTTCACGCTTAGTTTTCCATTTGAAATTTCAAGGATGGTCACATTTTTCAAATAGATAATAGAAAATAATTACAGACAAGCATCGACTAAGTTTTTCGGATCTTTCGGAAGTACCGTTTTGCAAAAGACGGAGAACAAGAGATCGGTTATTTGGTAACACCATTCCAAGTTTACCGATTTTCTTTTTTATGCTTCGAAATTTGAAAACGTTATTTGCCGATACTTGATACAACAATTTCAAACTGACGCAAATCGACAACTTAGGGTTGCATTTATGGTTTCACACACTGTTTCTGACACCTTAGGCTGTGTTCACGTTTTGAAGTATAACAAACACATACATTTCGGAATTGAACCTCACCGTTTGGACAGTCTGAAAACAAGTTCTACAAAATAAGTTGAAGTACGGTTGTGTACACGATACTTAGAACTCCTTCCTTAAACAAAAAGACCGACTTTCCAGTCGGTTTTTTTTGTTTGTGGGAGACGATGGCTGCCTTATCCTATTATCCCGTATTATTCATCAACACATTTTTTATTTTCAGGTTTTGACTTTTTCAGTTTTAAATTCGTTATCATCTGTATAAATTGCAGCTAGTAATAACACAAAATAATTTAGGCCTCATATTAAAACAATAAATTTCGACTTAAAAGACGACAAAAATCAAGAAAAGTGCACACCTATCAAAAATAACATTAAATTAAATATTTTGTCTAAAAAATATTCACTACCTTTGCACCCGCAAATACAAAATTGTAAATTTAATTTTTAAAAACTACTAAATGGCAACAAAACTGCGTTTACAAAGAAGAGGCCGTAAAAACTACGCTTTCTACCAGATTATCGTTGCAGATAGCAGAGCTCCACGTGATGGAAAGTACATTGAAAGGATCGGGTCATACAATCCGAACACAAATCCTGCTACTATCACTTTAGATTTCGACAGAGCTTTGTATTGGCTGCAAGTTGGTGCTCAACCCACCGAAACCGTTCGTAACATTTTATCGAACGAAGGAGTATTAATGAAAAAACACCTTCTTGGGGGTGTGGCAAAAGGCGCTTTTGACGAAGCGGAAGCTGAAAAGAGATTCGAAACATGGAAAAATTCCAAGTTACAAGCTACTCAAAAGCTGAAAAACAAAGACGAAGAAACTCAACGTGCTGTTGAAAAAGCCAGACTAGATGCTGAAAAAAAGGTAAACAAAGCAAAAGCAGAGGCATTAGCAAAGAAAAAAGCCGAAACGGAAGCTACCAACGACCTAGTTGTTGAAGAAACTGTAGAGGAAACCGTTAAGGAAGTTGTTGAAACGATTGAAACATCCGAAATTAAGGTGGAAGAACCAAAAGCAGAATAATCAATTCATCACATATCCCTTATAAATGCGCCATTTAGGCGCATTTTTTTGTCTCAAAAACAAACAATTAACTTTATTTAATAATAAATTACCCTTAACAAATTCGTAACATCCATTTTTAAAGCTAAATTTGTAGATTGATTGCTATCTTGGCCAATTATATATATCCATATATAAAAATCAAGGGAAATGAAAAAAGAAACAAAGGAAAAAATGGTTAAAACGCTAAATATCATAGCGAAAGACCGAAAAAGAACCAATATATTAAAAAACTCAGAACAGAAATTTATTGCTTATTTGGTTCAAAAAATTCCCATGTGGATAAATTCTGATGGACTGACAGCTATCGGTTTTTTCGGAAACGTTATGGTAGCGTCAAGCATCGTATTGGGAGCATTTTTTAGCCGTTACTGGCTTTTGCTGTCCATTCTCGGGTTTGCGATCAATTGGTTTGGCGATTCACTCGATGGCAGAATTGCCTATTACCGAAACAAACCGCGAAAATGGTACGGTTTTTCGTTAGACGTAACTGTCGATTGGATCGGAACTATATTGATAGGGCTCGGTTTCATGATTTATGCGCAAGGCGCATGGAAATATCTTGGTTTTTTATTTGTAGTACTATACGGCTGGCAAATGATTACGGCTCAGCTCAGATACAAAATTGGCGGTCAGTATTCCATCGATTCGGGTATTTTTGGGCCTACCGAAGTCCGCATTATTCTTGGAGCGATTATTACGATAGAGGTCTTTTTCCCCGGTTCTATATATTATCTGGTAGTTTTAGCCATCATTTTCTTAGTGTATTCCAATCTGGTTGAAGCAAGAAAGTTATTAAAACTTGCCGACGATCGTGATGCTGAAGAAAAAAGGATAAAAGCCGAAGAACTTCAAAACCGACAAAGAGAAAATGCCTGATAATTCCATAACAACAATACACTCCCGATGCTAACCCATCGGTTTTTTTTATTATTAGCCTGCCGTTTATCTCAAACACTGACTGTTATTTGCTAACGCAAATTTTCCCTAAAAATAAAGCTGCGTTTTAACAATTCTCTTAAATAATGTTGTAAGCCAACTGCTTTTACGATTTTTTATAATTTTAAGGGGATATGTTAAACAAAAAAGCCGTTTATTTGTTAAATTGATAACTAAAAACGATCTTTAATATTTTTAATTTTGTCAACTAAAAAAACGGAGATAGATAAAGCAAAAGTATGAAAAAATCGACTATCTGGTTGCTTGCAGTAGTTATGTTCATAGCTTTCTTCTCGTTGCTATTCTTTCAGGTAAGATATATGAAAGCAAGTATGTCTGTGAGGGAACAGCAATTTAACGAAATGGTGAAACGAAGTCTCATCAATGTATCAAGAGATTTGGAAGAAGAACAAACCCGGCGATATCTGGAAGAAGATATGCTGGAATCTGAAAACAGGTACTCTCATTACACACAACCCGAAACTTCAACCAACATAGTTACTGAACAGACCAAGGCAACTATTATCAATCCCGATGGAAGTGAAACAAAAATTGAACAAATCACTCAAAACCGGAGTTCAACAGGCGAAATAGGAAAAGGCGGAGTGTTTTTATCACCACGACACGGAGTAAACACCATTCCCAATACATCCTACAGCCAACAAGAATCATTATTGAAAAAATATTTGTATGAACAAGGACTAATGACAGAGGTTATTTTGAAACTCTTGTACCGAGCAAGTAATGACCCGATTGAAGAACGGATAAATTTCTACAATTTAGACAAATACATCAGGTCTGAATTGCTAAACAACGCTTTAAACGTTCCGTACAGTTTTCAAGTCATCGATTTCAACAACAGAGTGGTTTATTCTTCACCCGGATTTTCCTCAAGAGACGAAAAATCAATCTATACTCAGATTTTGTTTCCGAGAGATCCGCCGTCGAAACTAAATACGTTGAAAGTATATTTCCCTACAAAACGGGATTTTGTGTTCAGCGAGCTTTCATTCTTTGTGCCATCGATGCTGTTTACGATCATTCTTTTGGTGACGTTCATCTTTACGATTGTAAGTTTATTCAGGCAAAAGCGTTTGTCTGAAATGAAAAACGATTTCATAAACAACATGACGCATGAACTGAAAACACCCGTTTCTACCATCTCGCTGGCATCACAAATGCTAAAGGACGAATCAATCACCAAATCGCCCGATGTATTCAAACACGTGGCCGGCGTGATCAACGACGAAACAAAACGATTGAGTTTTCAAGTAGAGAAAGTGTTGCAAATGTCGTTATTCGACAAACAGAGAGCCACACTGAAAATTAAGGAAGTGGATGTGAACGACATCATTGTAAATGTTGCCAACACGCATATCTTGAAAGTAGAGAAATTCAGCGGCGAGCTCGATATCGACTTGCAGGCAGAAAATACAATGGTAAATATAGACGAAATGCACTTTACAAACGTGTTGTTTAATTTACTCGACAACGCACTAAAGTACAAAAAAGAAGACGTTCCGCCGGTTTTGATGATCCGCACCCGTAACGAAGGCAGCAAAATCATCATATCGGTAGAAGACAACGGAATTGGGATAAAGAAAGAAGATGTGAAAAAGATATTTGACCGATTTTATCGCGTTTCCACCGGAAACATTCACGATGTGAAAGGTTTCGGACTGGGACTTGCTTACGTGAAGAAAATCGTAACTGATTTAGGAGGGTCAATTCGCGCCGAAAGCGAATTGGGCAAAGGAACAAAATTTATAACAAGTTTACCCGTTATAACACAAAAATGATATGGAAGAAAAATTAAAACTATTTTTATGCGAAGATGATGAGAATCTTGGCATGTTGCTCAGAGAATATCTGCAGGCAAAAGGATTTGAAACAGATCTTTTCCCCGACGGAGAAGCAGGTTTCAAAGGATTCATGAAAACAAAGTACGATTTGTGCATTGTTGACGTAATGATGCCAAAAAAAGACGGTATCACGCTCGTGAAAGAAATCAGAAGCATCAATACGGAGATACCCGTAATATTTTTGACCGCCAAAAATATGAAAGACGATGTATTGGAAGGGTTCAAGGCGGGTGCGGACGACTATATTACCAAACCGTTCAGTATGGAAGAACTGGTGCTCCGCATTGAAGCTATCATCCGTCGTGTGAGAGGCAAAAAAACGAAAGAACAGCAAATTTACAAATTCGGCAATATGACTTTCGATACGCAAAAGCAAATTCTTCACATCGGCGACGAGCAAACCAAGCTCACCACCAAAGAATCGGAATTGCTTTCGCTGCTTTGCTCACACGCGAACGATATTCTGGAACGCAACCACGCGCTGAAACAAATTTGGGAAGAAGACACCTACTTCAATGCCCGCAGCATGGACGTGTATATCACCAAGTTGCGTAAACTATTGAAGCCCGAATCAAACATTGAAATCATCAATATCCACGGAAAAGGATACAAACTAATTGTACCTACCGAAGAAGAGAACGGAAACGCTTGATTTCAAATAAAATAGAGTAAAGAGCCGCTCATGTGAGCGGCTCTTTTTATTGAGACAAACCACTTCCAAGCCGTTTGACAATTAAATAAACAATTTGGAAGTCGCTTGTCCCCAAAATTTTTCTACCTTTGTAAAAAACTATGAAATGGTACATTCAATGACCGGCTACGGAAAAGCCGTTGTAGAACTTCCGCATAAGAAGCTAACAATAGAAATCAGATCTCTGAATAGCAAGCAGTTCGATTTATTCACGCGAATCCCAATGATTTATCGGGAAAAGGAAATCGGATTGCGAAACAATTTGTCAAAAAAACTCGAACGCGGTAAAATAGACCTGTTGTTCACGATGGAACATATTTCGAAAGACGTTTCCGCCACTATCGACCACACGCTCCTCAAACAATATCATCAGGAAATAAAAGCATTAGCGCAGGAAATTGATATAGATGAGCCGCAAGATTGGTTCAGAACGCTGCTTCGCTTGCCCGATGTGATGAAACAAGATGTTGAAGAACTGAACGATGAAGAATGGTCGATTATTGAAAAAACCATCGAGAAAGCGGTGAATGAACTTATCGGTTTCCGCATTCAGGAAGGAGAAATGCTTAAAAATCTGCTGATAGAAAAAATTGCCAATATACGCCAATTGTTGCATGACATTGAACCTTACGAAAGCGAGAGAATCGAAAAAATAAAATCACGCATATACGACGGGCTTGCGACACTCGAAAACAAAGAATACGACACCAACCGATTTGAGCAGGAAATGATTTATTACATCGAAAAATTAGATGTGAACGAAGAAAAATCGCGTTTGGTAAACCATTTGGATTATTTTATCGAAACGCTGGACGACAAAAATTCGCAAGGTAAAAAACTGGGATTTATTGCTCAGGAAATAGGACGCGAAATAAATACATTGGGCTCAAAATCGAATCACTGCGATATACAACGAATTGTGGTCCAAATGAAAGACGAACTGGAACAAATTAAAGAACAGATATTGAATGTATTGTAGCAATGAGCAAAAGAGCGATGAGCAAAAAGTATTAAACCACCATTTATTATTCCACGCCTTCCCTCTATGCCCTTTGCACTAAGCCTTTTGCATTATGAGTAAATTAATCATCTTCTCGGCGCCGTCAGGCGCAGGCAAATCCACCATCGTACGCTATATGCTGGCACAGGATTTGAACCTGCAATTTTCCATTTCGGCCACCAGCCGATTACCGCGCGGTGAAGAAAAGAACGGTGTGGAATATTTTTTTCTCACGCCACAGGAATTCAAGGACAGAATCGCTAACGGCGACTTTTTGGAGTACGAAGAAGTGTATCCCAACAAATTTTACGGCACATTAAAAAGCGAAGTCGATCGCATTCTTGCCGAAGGCAAAAACGTAGTTTTCGATATCGACTGCATTGGTGGATTAAACGTAAAAAAAATATATGGTGACCGGGCGCTGAGCATTTTCGTTATGCCACCATCGGTTAAGGTATTGAGAGAAAGGTTGGAAAAACGCGGTACCGATTCACCGCAAATTATCGAAGGGCGCTTAGCCAAAGCGGAATACGAAATGAGTTTTGCTCCGCAATTCGATTTTATTGTCATGAACGATGATTTTGACAGGGCAAAAGAAGAAGTTTACGATGCAATTAAAAAATTTATTCGATAATTAGGTATCAAACTATAAAAACAATTCTTTCCTGCTATTTAAATTTCTAACTGCGTTCGAAAATGGCAACCGACAGTGAGTTTGTCATTCCGACAAAAGGAAGAATCTGTTCTACAAACATTATAATTAATTTAACTTAGCACCTAAACCCAAAATTATGAAACATTTAAGACTGTCAATGCTGTTTTTATTTTTGTTGACTTTCTCAATTGCCGTTTTCTCAACGGAAATTAAGAAAGAAACCCACATTTTTGCCGTAAAAGACAATCAGGAACTGAAGATGGATATTTATTCTGCCGATTCGGTTTTTACATCCAAACAACCGTGCCTTATGTTTGTTTTTGGCGGCGGATTTAAGGAAGGAACCCGCGACGCAGAACGGTACAAAGACTATTTCGATTATTTTGCCGGAAAAGGATTCAAGGTGGTTTCCATCGATTACCGGCTGGGGATGAAAGGACAAAAAGCGCCCACCGTTTTCAATAATAAACCGTTACGAAATGCCATCGCCATGGCGGTTGACGACTTGTATTCCGCCACAAACTTCCTGTTGCAGAATGCCGACAAGTTAAATATCGATGCATCACGAATCATCATCAGTGGCTCCAGTGCAGGTGCAATGACTGTTCTGCAGGCAGATTACGAGAAACGCGATTTACGGGAATCGGCAAAAGCGCTCCCCGATGATTTCCAGTATGCCGGTGTAATCGCTTATGCCGGTTCTATTTTCAGCACCGAAGGTACTCCGTCTTACACACTTCGCCCCGCCCCTACCCTGTTTTTCCACGGAAGCGGCGATAATCTGGTTCCCTACACCAAAACCCGTTTTTTCAAACTGGGCGTTTTCGGGTCGAAAGCCTTGGCAAAACGATTCAACGAACAAGGTTATCCTTACACATTTTATACAATGGAAGATATTGGGCACGATGTAGCCGAATATCCCATGCAGGAATTTCAACCGGAAATTGAGAAGTTTATTCAAGATTTTGTTTTCTATAAAAAACAATGGATGCTGGATATCAATCTCAAAGATAAACTGCGCGTTCCCGATCCCAAAATGAATCCCAAGAATTATTATAATTAACCGATATAGACACACGGCCGTGAGTCTACCCGCGACTCGCAACACGTAACAATCAACTCGGCAATTATGTACAAATTCTTAGAAAAATACCTGCTCATTATAGCCATGGTTACCGGAATAACGTTTCACAAACAGTTGTACGTTTTCAATCCGGTTATCCCCTACTTGTTATCGTTGATGCTTTTCGTAACCTATTGCCGGGTAACGTGGAACGAAGTTCAGTTAACAAAATTCCATTACATCCTGCTCACCATTCAATACGTAGGAAGCGCCGCCGTGTACCTTCTTCTTAAACCGTTCAACGAAATTCTGGCGCAAGCCGTAATGATTTGCATTCTTACCGCAACGGCTACATCGGCGCCTGTTGTTACCGGAATTTTGGGCGGAAGCATAGCTGCTACAGCTACATATTCCATTATCAGTAATCTGTCGGTAGCTTTTATTGCACCGGTTTTCCTTTCCGTAGTTGGGAAATCGGGCGATACAGTTTCTTTTTCCGCATCGTTCTGGTATATTTTCCAAAAAGTGATGCCTATTCTGCTTGTGCCTTTCGTGTTAGCGCTTTTACTGGCGAAAATATCGCCAAAAGCACACCGAAAAGTACGTGGCGCGCAAATAGTTTCGTTTTACTTGTGGGCAACAGCGCTCACCATTGTTATCGGAAACGTAACGCAATTTGTGTTGGCACATAACGATGGAAATTATTCGCTTGAGCTGACCATTGCCGGACTTACACTCGTGGTGTGCCTGATGCAATTTATCTTTGGACGAAAAATTGGTTCCCGCTTCAACAATACCGTTGCCGGAGGGCAAAGTCTCGGGCAAAAAAACACGGTACTGGCGATATGGCTCACGCAAACCTATCTCAATCCGCTGGCTTCGCTTGGACCCGGATTGTACGTGTTGTGGCAGAATCTGGTAAATTCGTGGCAGATTTGGCGGAAGAAGAAATTAGAGGAGAAAGTTTTAAATGAGTAAGAACAACTTTAAAGTTATATAGTTTTCTTACTTTTTTGTGGGCAGAAAAAGCTTAAGTAACTTATGCATAAATTACTATTACACATTGCTTTTATCGTAAAAATTGAGCAAATAGTAAAAAAATAAGAATACGCCTGACGGACGATTTAAGCGGCGTAGCATCGTTTAGAGGAGAGATAAACGGAAAATTCGTGCTCTTTTCGCACGATATGAAATCGGCCGTTTACACCTACCTGTTCGACGATTCACGATTGGAAAAAGGACAAACACAACTGCTTACCTTTACCGCTACCGATAGTGCGGGAAATAGTTCGGAATATAGTTTTGAGTTTGGGTATTAAAGATGTATAAATCTGGCACTGTCTGTATCTACTATATTACGTGTGTGCATGCGTTTTTAACAATTTAGATTTTTCTAAAACTTTATTTTTTGTTTTTGGAGTAAAAACCTTTCTTTACCCAAAATAATAAAATTGCATCATATTGATATAATTCAGCTTCCTCAATAGAAAGAACAACCAATGCGGTTCGAATTTTGTCTCCATATTTCTCATTCCATTCTTTCACAGCATTGAAGTACTCTTTTTTGGAAGATAAAGTCCCTCCGTTACTCCTTGTTATGAATAAAATTTTCTTGCCTTTGAAATCAAAATCATTCCGATTTTCAATATATTCATTTAAAAATACTGATTCATAATTGTTTAATTCAGAATTATTATCTTGACCACAGTGCTCCACACTTTTTTTAAATGTATTCAAAAATTGTAAATCGTCTAAATATACAATGTTATTTGGATTTGTGATTATCACTGTATTATACCCTTCCTTAGAAAACTCAATATTAATATTAGGCTTCTTTGGAATTAATGCCCCAAATTTTCCGCAAGCAGAATATTTGCCAAGGCTATCGGAGTAATTTTCTTGACCTGTTTCTAAAACTCTATATTTGACATTACTAGTGATGCATTAATTTTTTAAATTTCTTTATATAGTGCTGATTTTCATTCAGCTACAGGCGTTCTTTGATTTTACGACTTGATTTGAAAATAGATAATTTTGCAGTTATTTAATAAAATAGCGTCAAAATTACTTATGTATTCAGGTAAATATGTTTTCTCTCAGGTGTTAGAAGTAGTTAATCAGTATGAGTTTAATAAATGTGTTAAACGCTACAATGGTAACTACCACGTTCGTGAGTTTAACTGTTGGCAACAGTTTGTACAACTCCTTTTTGGACAATTAGCATCTCTGCCTTCGTTAAGGTCTATTAGCACGTGTTTAAAAGCTCACAAACATCAACTTTACCACTTGGGAATCAAGAAACATGTAGATTCTTCAGTTATCTCGCGAGCAAATGAAAATCGTAATTGGATGATTTTTGCAGATTACGGAAAGTCTTTAATAAAACTTGTTCGTCCGCTTTATGCTGATTATTCCATTGAAAACTTAAACATTGACAATGAGATGTTTGTGTTAGACTCTACGACAATTTCTGTTAGTATCAATCTCTGCACATGGGCAGAAGGCAAATACTCCCGTGGTGCTGTTAAAATGCATACTTTGCTCGATTTACGAGGAAGTATTCCGGAATTTATCCACATTACCGACGGAAAATATCACGACAGCAATGCTCTTGATGTAATCCACATATACGCCAATGCTATTTATTTAATGGACAAAGCTTATGTTGACTTAGAGGCTTTGTACCGCATTAACAATGCAGGTGCTTTTTTTGTGACAAGAGCTAAAGACAGCATACGGTATCAAATTGTAGAACAAAACTTCAACGTTGATGAAGCAAGCGGACTTCGTGCTGATAAAACAATTGAGTTGGTCGTTCCAAAATCTAAACGGCTTTATCCAAAGCTATTACGGATTGTCGAGTTTTATGATGAAGAAAATGACGAGTTACTCGTTTTTCTTACAAATAATCTCGATGTATCTGCCCTTGAAATTGCATATCTATATAAAAATAGATGGACAATCGAAGTTTTCTTTAAGTGGATAAAACAGAATTTAACCGTTAAGAAAATGTGGGGATACACTGAAAATGCCGTGAAAATCCATTTGTGGATGGCTGTTTGTACACATTTAATAGTTGCTTACATCAAGAATTTAACAAATAGTACACTGTCAATTTATGAAATAATGCAGATTCTAAATACGTCACTGTTTGACAAAACACCATTAAAAGAACTACTAAATCCTGACGAAGATATTCAATTCAAGCAAAATCAAAATTTCAAAGAACAATTATTATTTTAGTTAAAATCATTAACAAATTAGTGCATCAGCAGTAATTTGACATTTTCAATAGGAGCCCGGGTAAATTTATCATAAACAGTTCCAACTGCACATCTAGCTCCTTCACAACTCATCAAGCAAAGGGAAATGATAAAAGTCAAGAAAAGAATTTGAATATTCTTATTTATTTTGCTTTTATTTTTTTTCATTGATTTAATTTCTTTATAACATATATAGTTTGCAACGTGTATCGCATATTACATCTAACAGCAAAACAAATATAACTCTTTTCCCCTCTCAACAACCAATTTTGTTAAACATTTTATATATTTGCATCTTAATTTGTTAGACCTTATTGGATACAGCACACAGATTTTACAGATTATAAAACAAACAGATTTTAGAGTTTAGTAATGAAACGACGTACATCGGCAACATACGCAGACAGTAAGCCACACTATCAGATTCTTAACGGATTGCGCGGTGTGGCGGCACTGATGGTAATTTGGTACCACGTTTTTGAGGCGTTTGCCACAAGTCCGTTCGACCAAAAATTCAATCACGGCTACATGGCAGTCGATTTCTTCTTTGTTCTGTCGGGTTTCGTTATCGGGTACGCTTATGACGACCGATGGGGAAAAATGAACAAAAAAGAGTTTTTTAAACGTCGTTTAATCCGCCTGCATCCGATGATTATTTTAGGAACGGTGCTGGGAGTGATTACATTTCTTATTCAGGGCAGTGTGCAATGGGACGGAACCAAAATTTCGCTTTCGTGCGTAATGCTTGCCATGCTTCTGCATCTATTTCTTTTACCTGCTATACCCGGCTCGGCTGCGGAAGTACGGGGAAACGGCGAAATGTTTCCGCTTAACGGACCCAGTTGGTCGCTTTTCTTTGAATATATCGGCAATATTTTATATGCTCTATTTCTGCGCAAACTCTCCACCAAAGCATTAAGGGTGGTGGTAATTTTGTCGGGAGCAGGATTGGCATCGTTCTCTTTGTTCAATCTTTCGGGTTTCGGACATTTGGGCGTAGGTTGGACGTTGCTTGATAATAATTTTTTAGGCGGAATGTTACGATTGTTGTTCGCATTTTCGATAGGATTATTGATGTCGCGCGACTTTAAACCGGTGAAAATAAAAGGTGCGTTTCTTATTTGCAGTTTAGTGATTATCGGGCTTTTATCAGTTCCTTATATCGGCGGCCCAGATGCGCTTTGGATGAACGGATTGTATGATGCCGTGTGTACTATTGTAATATTCCCTGCTTTGGTCTATTTAGGCGCTTCGGGAGAGATAAAAAGCAAAGCATCGGGCAAATTGTGCCGATTTTTAGGCGATATTTCTTATCCGCTCTATATGGTACACTATCCGTTTATGTATCTCTTTTATGCGTGGATATGGAAAAACGGATTCACTTTCGCACAAACATGGATGGTAGCGGTTGGACTCTTTTTCGGGAATATCGTGCTGGCTTATCTGGCTCTGAAACTGTACGATGAACCTGTACGCAGGCTTTTGGCAAAACGGTTTTTACAGAAATAATAAAATTTGTTCTGTAGATTTAACTAATTAAGTATGAATTAAATGGACTTTAATCATTATATCAACTCGTACAATTACTCATGGCTTATTGATTTCATTAAAGAAAATGGCATTCGAAAAAATTATGACAAGAACGATTTTTTCAGCCAAATTAATTCCATATGCCACGAAATTGGATTTGTGGAAGATGGGGCGTTTCGTTACACCTCTTTTTCTACTGATGGCACTCCACATGTTGTTGGCTACGCTTTCAAAAATACATTTGTGTGTGATTATGCTTCTTTTAGCCTTCAAAAACCGTCTGAAGTAGAAATTGATGCCATGACTGAGTGTGTGGTTTATTGTATTGATTATAATACTGTCAATAAAAACGCTCTTTCAAATCATGAGTTTACCCTTAAGGCAAAGCATATAACCGAGTTGCTCTATGCTGATGTCTATAAACGCTATATCAACAACCATATACTGACAGCTAAAGAACGTTATATTGATTTATTGAAACGATGTCCTAACTTGTTTTCCCTTGTTACTCTAAAAGAGATTGCCTCCTTCCTTAACATTCGTCCAGAAACACTTAGCCGAATTAGAAAAAAAATTAATGAAGAGTGATTTCTTGATTTAAGTCAAGAACTTTAAAAAACAGAAGTTATACTTTTGTTATTATAGATGCTGAATTATTACACTCTTATAGAATAAACTTAATAATATCAGCTAATAATAGCTTAATAATTCATTGTTTAGACACTAATAACTTTTGTAAAAAATAAAATCATGAAACTTAAGATTACTTTATTATTAATTTTTGTTTGTTCACTTACCTATGCGCAAACATACGAGTCACTTATTTTTGATGCTGATGAATACTATAAAAAAAAGGAATATTCAATGGCTGTAAAAAAATTCAAAGAAGCTTTTAAAATAGAAAGCAAAAACGGAAACCATCTTTACAATGCAAGTTGCGTAGCCGCTTTGTCTGGCAATAAGAATCAAGCATTTAAGTGGCTGAACCGTGCTATAGACAATGATTGGCTAAATATTGAGCGCTTAAAGGTTGACACAGACTTGATGTCCTTACACAATTCAAAAAGGTGGAAGAAATTGATTAATAAAATGCAAGCAACTATAGAAATAGTGGAAGCTAATTATAACAAGCCACTTCAAGCTGAACTTTTGACTATTTTTGATGACGACCAACTTATTCGACATGAATACATAGCCGCATTAAACGAGTTTGGGCGTCAAAGCAAACAAGCAGACAGCTTAGCAATGATAATGATACATAAAGATAGTGTTAATTTAGCAAAAATAATTAATATTTTAGACAATTACGGCTGGGTGGGACCCAATGAAGTAGGTGGTAAGGCAAATCAAGCTTTCTTTTTAGTAATCCAACATGCCGATTTAAAAACCCAAAAGAAATATCTTCCAATGATGAGAGAAGCCGCTAAAAACAAAAATGCTTCATATAGTGCATTGGCTTTATTAGAGGATAGGGTTGCATTGGGCGAAGGTAAAAAACAAATATATGGCAGTCAGATTGGTTACAACAATGAAACTAAGAAAAACTATGTTCTTCCGCTTGAAGACCCTGATAATGTAGACAAAAGAAGAAAAGAAGTAGGTCTCGGACTTCTTTCTGATTACGTGAAACGCTGGAATATTATTTGGGATGTGGAGGAATATAAATTACAAATGAAGCAAATGGAAGATAAATGAAAAATATAAGCATCCTTAGTTATAAAAACAATCAACACGAAAAGCTACAGTCCCAATCGTGCTAAGAAAAACTCGATAAAAGAAAATTCACAACTAAATTTATCAAAATCAATTATAACATTTCTCAAACGAAAATACCCAAGAGATGAAAAAACAGGTGAAGAAGTTAATATTAGTATGTATTATCCGATAGACTTGAAGTGAGAGTTGGTGAACGAATGTTGTAAGAAAGTTGTTATAAAGAAAGCATAAAAACAAAAAAACATGAACTTTCCTCAGCTTTTCAATTTTCTTGCACATTTGCAAATTTATAACGACCGTAATTGGTTTAACGAAAACAAACATGAATACGAGGAAGCGCGCACTACGTTCGAAACATTTATCAATGCGCTTATTCTTCCGCTCAGCCAACTCGACCCGAGTATCGGAACCGTAACCGCCGATGAATGTATATTCCGTATTTATCGCGATATTCGTTTCTCGCCCGATAAAACGCCTTACAAAAAACATATGAGCGCATTTATCGCCAACGGCGGACGAAGAACCCGCTTTGCAGGTTATTATATCCACCTGCAACCCGATAAATCGTTTCTTGCCGGAGGCATTTACGCTCCCGATCCTGCCACGCTCGAATCCATTCGAAATACTATTTACCACAATCCCGATGAAATCCGCCGGATTTTAGATGACAAAAAGTTCAGAAAACTTTTCCCCAATCTCACTCACGAGGACAAACTTAAAAATCCGCCAAAAGGTTATCCGAAGTATTTCAAGGAAATTGAATTGCTGAAAAACAAGCATTTTGTTACGCATCACGCCCTCGATAACGATTTTTTTCTGAAAGAAAACGTGGTGGAGCGATTGATGGAAATTTTCAAGGTACAATATCCGCTGAACGAATTTCTAAATAGAGCGGTGAAGTGAGATTTCAGAATATTCACGCTTTTAACTACCTTTGCATCGTTTTATTACGTAAACAAAATGAAACCCCGGTCACTTAAGAAATTCATGTATTTGTCTATCGCTGTAGCGGTAGTAACCATCGGTTTGAAGTTCATGGCTTACTTCAAAACCGGATCGATGGGTTTTTTCTCCGACGCACTGGAGTCTTTCGTGAATCTTTTTGCGGCAATTATTGCCCTTATTTTACTGCACATTTCTGAAAAACCTGCCGATAAAGGCCACGAATACGGGCACGGAAAAGCCGAATATTTTTCAAGCGCCATTGAAGGTGCGCTTATCCTCATCGCTGCTTTCAGCATTATTTACACGTCGATTCCTCGAATCATAAATCCGCAGCCGCTCGAAAATCTGGGTGTAGGGACATTGTTTTCGGTGGGAGCGGCATTGGTGAATCTGCTGGCAGGCCTTACTTTAATCCGAAACGGGAAAAAACACAAATCGATGGTACTTGAAGCAGACGGTAAACACCTGATGACCGACGTGTGGACCTCTGCAGGAGTTATCGTGGGTGTGCTGGTGGTAAAATTTACGGGGCTTTTGGTGCTCGACCCGATTATCGCCATCATCGTGGCACTGAATATCGTGTATGCAGGATATAAACTCATAAGCCGTTCGGCAAGTGGACTGATGGACGCGTCCATTCCGCAGGAAGAAATCAAGCAAATTACCGATTATTTCGATTCGTTAAAAGATATACATATCGATTATCATTCGTTACTGACGCGTCAGGCGGGGCATCGAAAATTTATTTCTTTTCATTTGCTGGTTCCGGGGAAATGGACGGTGAAAGAAGGGCACGATTTTGCCGAAGAAATTGAACAGCACATCGAAAATATGTTCGACGAAACGGTCACCGTTACCACTCATATTGAACCTATAGAAGACCCTTTGTCGATGAACGACATCAAAATAGACCGGTTAAATTATTCCGATGATTACGATTTTGATACTTGATTAATTGAGGCTGTATCAAAAGTAAAATATGCTATCAAATTGTCATACTGAATGGAGCTTTATCGGGATGAAGTATCTATAATACTGACAAAATAGATTCTTCACTACGTTCAGAATTCAAAGAATCGCCCTTAGGCAATGACAAAATAAAACGACAATGATGCTCTTAATACAGTTTCATTGATTACCTGACTTTTGTGAAATTACTCAGGAAGAAATCGCCCGGCATCAGCACACTTTTCAATTTTCCATCCGCATCTACCATCACGAAAAAGTCGGATGTAAGGCTGCTGTCTTTCAGTTTCAGGAAATTATTTTCTTTTTCCCACGTTCCACCGGAAAGTTCCAATGAATAGAACATTATGGAATAGGTTCCGTTTTCGTTCGCGTTAAAAGTGAAATTAGGATTGAAATCGGATTGATAAAAACCTTTCTTGAAATTATTTTTGTACGTGTTCTTATCGTTTCTCATCTTTTCCCTGTAATTGAGTAATTCCTCACGCGACAGAAAATCGTTCAAGATAGATATAGGTGAAGACGGTTTCTCGGAATTTTTCACAAAATAATTCATTTGCATCCAGTTGAATCCGTTGCTCACCATAAATACTTTGTTTCCCCATAAAGGTTGCAGCGTTATATTATATTCGTTTGTGCTATCGGTTAATTTATAATCGCCGTTATCTTCCACTTTGTATTCTCCAAAAGACAAAACTTGCGACACCATTAATTCGGGTGCATTTTTGCAACTTATTTTTATCAGATACTTTCCGTCGCTGAACATTTCCAAATAGCAGTCTAAATCGCTATTGGTCAATTGTAAAGCATAGGATTGCGCCTTAACTGTAAATAAAACCGCGAGAGTGAATACTATGGATAACGATAATTTTTTCATTTGTTTTGGTCGTTAATTTCTTAGTCGGACTGCATTTTTGTCATTTAGATTAATCGGCAACAAAAAAAGACCATCCTTTTTTGGTAAGGACAGTCTCTTTTTGAAATATAAAACCTGTTTTTTATACTGCGATTGCACTACCGATAAGGAAAGCAGCGGCAAGTGCCACAATAGCGTAAAGCTCGGGGAATACAGCAAGAATAAGGGTATTACCAAATGCATCGTGTCCCTGGCCAATAGAAACTACACCGTTAGCGCAAACCTGTCCCTGACGGATGGCCGATAACCAGCCAACAAATCCCAAAGCAAGTCCTGCAGCAAGCGTAGCCATCGCCTGAAAGAAAGTAATTTCGGGTGTAAGTACCCCAAAAATGTTCTGAAACATAAAGTAACCGGCAAATCCATACAACCCTTGTGTACCGGGCAAAGCCGTTAAAACCAGAAAATTACCGAATTTTCCGTCCACTTTTTTTGCGGCGCCAATTGCCGCATTTCCCACAATTGTAACTCCGTAGGCACTTCCGATACCTGTGAGAGCCAACATAATTGCAATGCCAATGTAAGCGATAAATAAATTAGTTTCCATAAATTGCTTTTAATTATAGTGTTATTTAATTTGATGTTTGATGCCTGTCCGCTGTAGCGGGTTTGACGTTTATAAGCTTAATGTCTATTTGAACGGATTATATTTCTTTCCTCCTCCCTCGAATTCCGAGTTTTTGTAGAATTCAACAAACGTAAGACGCACCGGATGCACAATGGCTCCCAATGTGTTCATAAAAATATTGATGGCATGCCCGATAAGGAATATCAGCACATAAACAATCGGTTTTACGATTGCGTTATCCGGACTCATTCCCGCTGCCAGACTGTTGAATACACTGGCAAGAATTCCACCGGAAAGCCCTAAGGCAAACAAGCGGACATAAGACAAAATGTCTCCCAGCAATCCTGTAGCCATATTATACGTGTCCCACAACCCCGCTCCTAAATTGATAAGTGGATTTTTTCCGGGCATATTGTAGAAATATATGAGTAGTGCAGCCGGAGCTAAAATAATGAGATGTATGGTCCCAAACATCGGCAATACATCCGGCAACAACGCTGAAACAATAAAACTTATCAAAAGTACAACCCATCCGATTGTGGACAACGAGTACTTAAATCCTTGCTGTTTAGTACGATTAAAAATCTTCATAATCATACCAAACAGAATTTGAATTACACCAAGTACAAGCGAAAGCATAAACATCTTATTGTTGTCAAAGAAGACTTTCTCTTTCAGTGCTTGTACAATAGGCCAATCGAGATCGTAAAGAGCAAACCCAAAGAAACCTCCCGTCAACAAGCCTGTTGCCATAGTGGACGCGCCCAACACCTGTACCAACGATAATATGGCTTTCATAGTGTTGCTCAGTTTATTTCTTTGCAGAATTTTAGCTGCACTTGCTATTAGCAAAAGAAATAAACCATAGCCGATATCGCCCAGCGATAACCCGAAGAACACCATATAAAAGGGTGCGAAATAAGGTGTCAGGTCAATTTCATTGTATTTCGGGAGCATATATAATTCGGCAATCGGCTCGAAAAGGCGTGCGAACTTGTTGTTTTTGAACTTGATGGGAACGTTATCCTCCGGTGTAGGATCGGAAGCTTCAAAATACACCGCTCTCGATTCCAGATAATCCGATATTTCCTTTTCGTTGTCCACTGGAGCCCAGCCTTGAAGCAGCATTAATTTATTGTCGGCAACCGAAGTTGTGCTTTGACGAACTTTCGTAAAGTTAATTCTTTGCTCAAAGTCTTTCATTGCCGCATTTAAGGAAGGCAAATCTGCAGCCAGTTCTTTTAATTTTTCATCTTGATGACGTATTTTCTCGCGAAGCGATGCGATAAGGTCGTTTAACTGATTCAACGATACTTCGGGAATTTTCACCAATTCCAAATTCAGTTCATCGGCAACTTCGGCATTTTTGGTAACAGTAACGAAATAAGTTCGCGATGCTTCTTTCTTAACAATCACCGCATCATACGTTTGCTCCCATTCGGGATTATACTGATTATCGGGAACGATGAAGAAATCTAATTTGTATCCTGCTCTTTTCAGTCGTTCAATATTTTCGGGATCGAAATCCCCCCATGGCTGCAACGCATCCCGTTCTTTTATACTTACCTGCAATTGCTGGTTCAGCAATGCTTTTTCGTTTTGGATATGTTCTATCTTGTACGGAATTTTTTTGCCCAGTTCTATATCGGGTTCGTTTTGCGGAATCTCCGATTTCTTATCGATTTGCCTGTTCAATATCTTTTGCGCCTCGCGCAATTGTTTGAAGCCGACGATAAATTCGTTGAGTTCATCGCTGTCTTCTGCGGTTCTGTCGGTTTCTGCTACGTGAATCAATCCTAAATCGCGCAAATCGTGAAGGAACGAATCATAATCCTTATGATAGGCAAGAAACAGGAATTTTTTCATTTTTGCTACCATACGCTGTCCTCCTCTTCCTTTTTTCTTTCTAAACGAGCACGCATAATCTTTTGCGATGATTTGGAAAGGTTTTCCTCGTCTTCGAGGTATCGTTTAATTTTCAGAATCGCATCCTGATAGCCGGGTATCTGAACTTTCTCAAAAAGATTTACTTTTTGAGTGGTTTTTTTTCTCGCATAATCAAGACGCTGGATCCTTAATTCGTGAAAATCTCTCCGTATCCCGATCTCGGCAAGCGTTTCGAGTGTTTTAATACCGTCTAAATACCATTTCGGATAATTAAAAACACTGAACTGCTTTGTTTCGAAATCCACCTTATCGAGTATCGGGATCAAAACGCCGGCTATTTTCTTTTTCGAAAAATGAACATCTTTCACGCTGAGAAGGCTGGCATCGAATTCGAGCCACATTCCCACCATTTTCTCGTAAGAACGAATCTGTTTTTCGAGTTCTTCTTCCAGCTCATTAATTTCATTTTTTGCCCTTTTCACCTCCATACGCAACGCCGTTTCCTTGTTCTGCAACGTGGGAAGCGCACGCTCGCGTATCTTCAGTTGTTTCTCCAACTGCTGGCGTGACGTTTTATTATATTGAAATTTTATAGCCATATTTTTTTATTAAATTCATCCCTCTGACCAATAATCGGTCAAACGGTTTCGGAAAACTGGCCAAAATTTTTGACCCCATAACAACAAACTGTAAACTCCAAACTTTTATCAATTCTTCCAATACTTATCCACCAATTCCCGTTTCATATTCACCTCTTCCGGTCTGAAATGTTTCGATAGCAACGTCCACGTTGTATCGAGCATTTCAACAGTATCGAGATTCACGTCGATAGCGAGAATGTATTCCGAGTAATCCTTGGCGAAAGACAATGCACGCTGGTCGTAGTCGGTAAGGTCGAACCCGTTTTCGAGCTTCGTTTTCGCATTTGCGGCATCGGCATATAATCGTACGGCTGCGTTCATCACCTGCGGGTGGTCTTCACGCGTTTTTTTGCCTTGAACCAATTGTTTCAATCGCGAAAGCGAACGAAACGGGTCAACGATTACTTTACCCACATCGCTGTCGCGACGAAGGAACAGCTGTCCTTCGGTAATGTATCCGGTGTTATCGGGAACGGCGTGCGTGATATCGCCTCCCGAAAGCGTTGTAACGGCAATAATCGTGATAGAGCCGCCATCGGGGAATTGAGCTGCTTTTTCATACACTTTTGCCAGGTCGGAATACAAGGAACCGGGCATCGAATCCTTCGACGGAATCTGGTCCATGCGGTTAGATACGATAGACAATGCGTCAGCATACGAAGTCATATCCGACAAAAGCACCAGCACCTGTTCGTTTTTATCCACGGCAAAATACTCGGCAGCAGTAAGTGCCATATCGGGAACAAGCAATCGTTCAACAGCCGGGTTCTCCGTCGTGTTCATAAAACTGATAATGCGATCGAGCGCGCCGGCGTTGCTGAACACGTTTTTGAAATAAAGATAGTCGTCATTTGTCATTCCCATCCCGCCGAGTATAATTTTATCGGCTTTAGCACGAAGCGCAACGGTTGCCATTACCTGATTGAAAGGCTGGTCGGGGTCGGCAAAGAACGGGATTTTTTGTCCTGATACAAGCGTGTTGTTCAGGTCGATACCCGAAATGCCCGTTGCAATCAGTTCCGAAGGTTGTTTTCTTCTCACCGGATTTACCGAAGGGCCACCAATCTGGCGTTCCTCCCCTTCGGGGATCGGGCCGCCGTCAATCGGGTCGCCGTAAGCGTTGAAGAAACGTCCGGCAAGCTGGTCGCCCACTTTCAACGAAGGCGCTTTTCCCAGAAAAACCACTTCGGCGTTAGTTGGAATTCCTTCGGTTCCCTCGAAAATTTGCAAGGTAACCTCGTCGTTAATGATTTTCACCACCTGGGCCAATCGTCCGTCAACGGTGGCCAATTCGTCATAACCAACGTCGGTGGCTTTTACAGAGCACGTTGCTTTGGTGATCTGCGTAATCTTTGTGTATATTTTTTGAAATGCTTTAGCCATAATTTTTCAGCTATTGGCTATTAGCTATTAGCTATTAGCCGAGTTTACCTTTACTTATTTTCTTCTATTTTGGTATTCAACAATTCCTCCAATTGTCTACGATAATCGTTGAATTTATCCGATTGGAATTCACAATAGTTCATCTGTCTGCAAACGTTTATCAGTTGCTTGAAATATTCCGCCACTTTGTTGAAGTTGTCGAACTCGAATTCAGTCCGGCACACATCCACCACCATATCCAGAATATATTTCTGACGTTCGATAGGTGTTACCGCATCAATTTCATCAAAGGCGTCTTGTTGTAGGATAACAAAATCGATCAACTCCGATTTCCAGAAAGTGATGTGGTATTCAACCGGAACGCCGTCGTCGCCAAGAATATTAATCTGTTCGGCAATTTCCTTTCCGCGAAGCAAACGAGTTTTAATATCATTTACTTTTGCCGTCCAGTCGTCGGATATTTCCTGTGAAATATATTCTTCGAATTCGGGATATTCAATATACTTGGAATAAGATTCTATTGGGTTGATAGCCGGATATCGTTTTCTGTCGGCACGATCCTGCTCAAGTGCATAATAACAACGAGCCACTTTTTTCGTATTTTCGGTAACAGGCTCTTTCAGGTTACCTCCGGCAGGCGACACGGTTCCGATAAACGTGATGGAACCTCCCTCGCCGTTATTCAGCGTAACGTAGCCTGCGCGTCCGTAGAAGTTAGAAATAATTGCCGACAAGTCCATCGGGAAAGCATCGGGGCCGGGAAGTTCTTCCAAGCGGTTACTCATCTCGCGCAACGCCTGTGCCCAACGCGATGTGGAGTCGGCCATCAACAACACTTTCAATCCCATTGAACGATAATATTCGCCAATGGTCATAGCCGTGTAAACCGAGGCTTCGCGCGCTGCAACCGGCATATTGGAAGTGTTGGCTACGATAATGGTACGTTCCATCAGTTTCCGCCCAGTATGCGGGTCATCGAGTTCGGGAAATTCGGTAAAGATTTCCACCACTTCGTTGGCACGCTCGCCGCAGGCGGAAATGATAACGATATCGGCTTCTGCCTGTTTGGAGATGGCGTGCTGTAACACCGTTTTTCCCGTTCCGAAAGCGCCGGGGATAAATCCGGTTCCGCCTTCCACAATCGGGTTTAGCGTATCAATTGTTCTTACACCGGTTTCGAGCAATTTGAATGGTCTCGGTTTTTCTTTGTACAATGTAACCGGAACTTTTACCGGCCATTTCTGAATCATGTTCAGTTTGTGCTCGGTTCCATTCTTGTCTTCAACAACCGCAATGGTATGAAAAATATTATACTCGCCTTCCGGTGCAATGCTTTTTATAGTATATTCATCAGTCATCACAAACGGAACCATAATCTTGTGGGGTTGGAAATTTTCGTCCACTTCGCCCAACCACGCTCCGCCGGAAACTTTGTCGCCAACCTCTGCAATAGGTTTAAAATTCCACAGTTTCTCCTCATCGAGAGGAAAAGTATACTGTCCCCTTTTCAGGAAAACGCCATCCATTTTGTCGAGGTCGTTCTCAAGACCGTCTAAATTTCGTTCAAGAAGGCCCGGCCCAAGCACTACTTCGAGCATATGTCCCTGAAATTCCACTTCGGCGCCTACTCTGAGTCCGCGTGTACTTTCGAAAACCTGAACATACACGTTTTTCCCGATAACCTTGATAACCTCCGACATCAAATTGGTACCATCAAGATTGATATAGGCAATTTCGTTTTGCGCAACAGGACCATCTACTTCCACGATCACCAAATTGGAAATGATACCCTTTACTATTCCTTTTGTCATATTATTTTGTTTGTACTTGTATTATTTTCAATGAAGTTTTTTTTGAATCGAGAGCCAAGAACCAAGACAGATGACAAAAGATTGACAGATTATTAAACTTTTTCACCGAATTATCTTGGGTTTATCAACTCACAACTCAAAACTAATAACTATTCCTCCGGCATTTTCACATTGCCTTTTAAACCGGCAATTAGTTCACGGAAAACGCGTTCGCCTTCTTCGGCATTCAGACTTACCCAACGCTCCAGAATCTGGAGTTTGCACAGGTAAGCAAAAACATATTCAATGTCGAAATAGTTGAAAACCGTATTTTCTTCCAGCCAATCCCAGCGGAATTTATCGATTTTCCGTTCGCGTTCGTAAATGTCTGTTTCTTCGGAAAGTCGAAGGACAGTTTCATAGATTTCGAGTTCCTGACTCAGTCCAAAATCGCGAGCACTGGCATTTTCGCGAATAATTTTAGCAACCGGATTGTTTCCTACAACCACGCGGGCTACATCAAGTCCGTATTTTCTTGCATAAATTGCCGATAGCAGATTGCCGATATTCAAATTCATCTCAAACCAGCGAGACATCAGCGAATTTTTCACTTCTATGCCGTAATCCATATACAAAGACGACATCAAGTCTTCCCACAATTTATTTTCGGCTTGAGCATCTTCATCAAGCCACGTTCTGATGAATTTTTCGTGGAAAGCCGGTATCTTCTTGTTTGTTAGCGGCAAATCTTCCTTAATTCTTCCAATGGTTTCCTGAATTTCTTCACGGGAAATACTACCCATAGTACTCAACTCGGCATCCTTGCTTTTCAGGAAATTAAGGAGATTGTCGTTGTCGTATTTCAGGAAGTATTTTTTCAGCAACCGTTTGTCGTCGGGTTTCAGTTCCTCATCGAGCATCAGTTTGAACTCTTCCACGGTAAACGGAAGTTTCATGCTGTCGAAAGAAAAATCGGGCAAGCCCGCTATGAAATAATAATATTGGTTCTTGAAAAACATAAATCCGATAGTTATTTGACTTCGTCGTAATCTTTTAGGTAATTCGCTTCGCGTAATTCATGTGGTAATTTACCCACTATATTCGCATAACAGGTCGCAATGTTGAACAATTCAACTAAATAACGAATTACAATTGAGTATCATCATTATTATTTAAAAAAGTAATTTTTGTATTTGCGGACGCAGAAATTCGCGAAAATATTCAATAAATTCTTCTTCTCCGAATTTTACCCTGTAAGAACCGTCTTCGGGCGATAAAACAAAACCGGTTTTCAATCCGTTCACGGATTCGATTTTCAAGCCTTTGTCGAGCAAATTTTTAGCATTTCCGGAAATGTATTTCTTTAATTCTTCGGAACTTTCTACTCCAATTTTCAGCGTTTCGTTTTTCGACCAGTTTTGCACTAAATCGGTGATTAGTTTTTGCATGAAAGTTTTATCTTCCACAGCGGCTTTCACATTAGATTTCGACAACTTATCGGTAACCAAGTTAGTGATTTCGCTTTTCAGCGCTTCAGCAGCCTGAGATGCAAAGAGCTTAAGTTCCGACTCCGTATTGTTCTTCAATTCGCCAGTTTCTTTCTTTGCCAATAAAACAATATGCTCAGCTTCTTTTTTTGCTTCTTCCACAATTTGGTTACGCAGTGCTTTTGCTTCGGCAATGATTTTATCAGCTTCTTCTTTTCCTTTTTCTACTCCTTCGGTGTAAAGTTTCGTGGTGAGTTCCTGAATCTTGTCCATATATTTTTTCTGTTATTGAGCAATAAAGTTAATTTCTTATCGTTTTCCAAGTTTTATCGGACAAAGATATAAAAAGGAAATTGAACTAAACAAAAAATTCTCTTTTATTTTTATAAAGATAATTTTTATGACAAAATACTTTTTTTATCCGTGTCGATGTTTTGTATTAATTTTGTAGGCATGAATAAAAAAATCTTCCGGCTTGCCGTTCCAAACATAATTACCAACATTACCGTTCCGCTGCTTGGGATGATAGATATCGCGATTGCGGGGCACCTGGGATCGGCGGTTTATATTGGCGCCATCGCGCTGGGAGCCAATATTTTCAACATGATTTACTGGAATTTCGGGTTTATCCGTATGAGTTCGAGTGGATTTGCTGCTCAAGCTTACGGAGCACGCGATTTCACGGAAGCAATGAACGTGCTTATACGCTCGCTTATAGTGGGCGTGGGAATCGGGTTGTTGATCATGTTGCTGCAATATCCAATCGGGAAATTTGCCTTAAGTTTGATAAAATCGGGGGCTGAGACCAAAACTGCGGTAGAAATTTATTTCCGTATTATTGTTTGGAGTGCGCCTGCCGTTTTGGGCACATATGCTTTTAAAGGATTTTTTATCGGAATGCAAAATGCAAAAACCCCGATGTTCATTGCCATTCTCAATAACCTGCTGAATATTGCACTAAGCCTTTTGTTTGTTTTCGGATTCGGAATGAAAATAGAAGGAATTGCCCTCGGAACGATGCTTTCGCAACTTATAACGTTCTTAATCTGCATTTTGATGTGGCTGAAATTCTACGGCCGACTGAGGAAATACATTATAAAATCCACCATTTTTAATGCAGTAGCCATTCGGTCATTTTTCAGGATGAATGGCGATGTTTTTGTGCGAACATTTTTGTTGACATTGGTAACAACGTTTTTCACTTTTGTATCATCGGGGATGGGCGATATGATTTTGGCAGCAAATGCGCTGCTGATGCAATTCTTTATGCTTTTCTCCTATTTTATGGACGGATTTGCTTACGCCGGCGAAGCGCTGACAGGAAGGTATATCGGCGCAAACAACAAAGTTTTGCTCGCTAGAATGCTGAAAAAATTGTTTTTCTGGGGATTTGTTGTAAGCGCGGTATCGGTAGTAATTTACCTGGTTTTCCCCAATCAGATTTTGCAAATTCTCACTAACGATAAAGCGGTAATCGATACCGCAAAATCGTTCCTTTTTTGGACTGTACTTATCCCGATAACCGGCTTTGCCGCCTTTCTGTGGGACGGCATTTTCATAGGTGCAACAGCCTCGAAAGAGATGCGGAACGCAATGATATTTTCTGCCATCGTTTTCTTTGCTTGCTATTACATTGCCACACCGATAATGAAAAATAACGGTTTGTGGCTGGCTTTTATTTTGTATTTATCCGTTCGTGGAATAACGCAAACAATTTGGGCAAAAAAGGCGTTATTTGCAAAAGGCGAAAAGCTAAGAGCAAAAAGTCATTAATTTGTAAACTGCGAACTGAAAACTGTATTCATCATGCAACAATTCGAATCCATATCCAAACTGAAAAGTTTTTTAACGGTTTCACATGTAGAAGAAATTGCCATTCAATCGCTCGATTTAACTGAAATAGAGTCGTTAATGCTTTCCATACAGTTCTCAAAATGTTTGTTTTTAGGATGTAAAATGTCTGATAAACTGCTGAATCATCTGCAACCCGAAAACTTTATTTTTCCTATTCTCGACGTACCGTTCAATACTTATCCGAACACGTTATACAATAAGGATTCGCTATATAATGGCTTCGATTATAATCGTCCCGAAACCTATATGCAAACGAAAGACAAAATTGTTTACGATTACCATCAAAAATCACTCGAAACGCTTTCCATAAAAGACACGCTGGCGCAACGACTTCACGACCACTCCATTACTAATTCGCTACACGAACATATCTCACGCTTCAATGAGCGAAAAGTTGCAGCCATTATGGGAGGACATAAAATGGAACGTACCGACGATATGTATTTGCAAGTATGCCGTTTATCGAAATCGCTTACCGAAAAAGGTTATCTCATGCTTTCGGGCGGAGGTCCCGGTGCAATGGAGGCTACGCACGTAGGTGCATGGATGGCCGGACGAACCGATGAAGACTTACTGAAAGCCATCGAAATTTTAAGTGAAGCTCCCGTTTATTCCGACGAAAACTGGCTCGCATCCGCGTTTAAAGTAATGGAATTGTTCCCCGACCCCGCTTTCGATAGTTTGGGAATTCCTACATGGCACTACGGCCACGAACTCCCAACACCCTTCGCCACACAAATTGCCAAATATTTCGAGAACAGCGTTCGCGAAGAAGGTTTGCTCGCACTTGCAAAAGGCGGAGTAATTTTCACTCCCGGAAGCGCTGGGACTATGCAGGAAGTTTTTCAGGAATTGGCACAAAACCACTACGAATCTTATGGTTATGCAAGTCCAATGATTTTTTTAGGCATCGATTTTTGGACTAAAGACCGTCCCATTTATCCCATTATCCAAAAAATGTCGGACCGAGGCGATTTAATGAACCTCAATTTGGGATTATATGATAATAATGAGAAGGTTGTTGAGCATTTAAGGAAATTTTCGGATTAAATTAAATCTATTTATATCTATATTCAGATACCGAACCGTTGCTGTCCACTTTTACCGGAAACCCTTTAGAATTGTATGTATAGGAGGTTATTATTGTGCTCTTACGTTCAACTCCTCTATCGATATCTTCAAATGACGAATAAGTTTTTTCAATGATATTGTTTCTATTGGTATATAAACCGGGTTGCCCTGTTTGATAAAAAACCCGATAAGGGTTATTTTTATTATCGTATTTGTAGGTGGTTTCGCTTGTCAATTGAGGCTCTTCCCTTGAAAAAAGGCTGTAATTTTTCTCCTTTAAAACATTCCCTTTCGAATCATATTCATAAGTTTCAAAACGTGTAACAGCGCTCTTGTGGTCAGTAAAAATACGTTTTATAATATGTTCGTTTTCATACTCAAATGTTATCAAAGTTGATTGAACCATTTCTCCGTTTGCATTGCCATAATATTTTATGACTTTCAGTTTGCCGAAATTATCATATTCATAATCCTTATATTGATTGAATTCAGTGGAAGTTGAAGTCATTAATTTCAATTCTTGATTTGGATTATAATAAGAAGACGACATTAATTGCCAATTAATATGATAAAACTCCCTAATTAACCGACCATTATTATCATATTCATATTTATTCCAATAATAAGGACTCTGCAATTCATCTATAAATTTATTTTGATTATAAATATATCTCGAAATGATTTTACCATCTGATGATATAACGCTTTTAATTAAATTCTCTGAAATTTCAGAGAATACTTCATCGTTTTTGTTACAAGAACATAAAACAACAAAAGCAAATAAAAGATACTGTCCCCAAAAGTGTGTAAAGCGCATTTTTTCTATCTTTGATTTTAAACAAACCATAAACAATTTAAAATTAAAGATTATGCACTTTACACAGCCGCAAGTTAGTAAAATATTGGAAGATAT
>Ga0255342_1001549_pt1 | contig 32318 bp, 27 predicted proteins | sample wastewater_treat_3_FD_192416 | JGI IMG/M metagenome (GOLD analysis project Ga0255342, IMG submission 192416) | Wastewater microbial communities from Lulu Island WWTP, Vancouver, Canada - plant14 | ecosystem: Engineered > WWTP > Wastewater > Unclassified | place: Canada: Vancouver, British...
TTCGGCAAGCCGGAAAGGATTGGGGGTGAGAGGGCTTCCCTCTCAAGGTCCTTCATAAAGTCGAGATGATTGAAAGATGCGGAATGATTTTCGGCAAGCCGGAAAGGATTGGGGGTGAGAGGGCTTCCCTCTCAAGGTCCTTCATAAAGTCGAGATGATTGAAAGATGCGGAATGATTTTCGGCAAGCCGGAAAGGATTGGGGGTGAGAGGGCTTCTCTCTCAAGGTCCTTCACAAAATCGAGTCGGTGGAAAGATGGGTAGCGATTTTCGGCAAGCCGGAAAGCGGGGTGGAGTGAGAGGGCTTCCCTCTCAAGGTCCTTCATAAAGTCGAGATGATTGAAAGATAGGGAGCGATTTTCGGCAAGCCGGAAAGCGGGGTGGGGTGAGAGGGCTTCCCTCTCAAGTTCCTTCATAAAATCGAACCGGCAGAAAGATGCGGAATGATTTTCGGCAAGCCGGAAAAGGGGGAACAATGAGAGGGCTTCCCTCTCAAGGTCCTTCATAAAGTCGAGATGATTGAAAGATAGGGAGCGATTTTCGGCAAGCCGGAAAAGGGGGAACAATGAGAGGGCTTCCCTCTCAAGGTCCTTCATAAAGTCGAGATGATTGAAAGATGCGGAATGATTTTCGGCAAGCCAGAAAGGGGGAACGGTGAGAGGGCTTCCCTCTCAAGGTCCTTCGAACAAATCGAATCGGTAGAAAAATGCGAGACGATTTTCGGCAAGCCGGAAAGTGGGGTGGGCTGAGAGGGCTTCCCTCTCAAGTTCCTTCATAAAGTCGAGATGATTGAAAGATGCGGAACGATTTTTGGCAAGCCGGAAAGAGGAGTGGGCTGAGAGGGATTCCCCGAGAGCCATGGTTCATCAAACGGTATATTTCCTCCCTATTTGCCTTATACTTAATTCATCTTGTTGTCAGATGGATCGATTGGAGAGAAAAAATGCTTACGTTTAATCATTTCAATTTTAATGTTTTAGATCTTGAAAGAAGTCTGAAATTTTATGATGAAGCCTTAGGCTTAAAACCAGTACGGGAAAAGAATGCCGAGGATGGATCTTTTAAGTTGGTCTACCTCGGTGACGGCGTAACGGATTTTCAGTTGGAACTCACCTGGTTACGCGATCGGAAAGAGCCTTATGACCTCGGTGATTTGGAATATCATTTGGCAATGATGTCCGATAACTTTGAAGCCGATCATGAACGCCATCAAAAGATGAATATCATCTGCTTCGAAAATAATAAAATGGGGATTTACTTTATTAATGACCCCGACGGCTATTGGATTGAAATCGTGCCGGATCGCAGTAAGAAATGAACGAAATCAACGGTTGAAGCAGGAAAACCTTCAACCGGTTATACCCATTTCGCAAAAAAAGCCGAACCTTTTTTATGGTTCGGTTTTTTTTTTACAAAAACTTTACAAAATAACTCATATTCCCTTTACATCCGTTCGATATGATGGAGTTGATAAAAAAATAAAGGAGAAAATATGAAAAAAAGTTTTATCGTTATGAGTTTGACAGTTATTCTTGCCATGTTGGCATCTGTCACGGTTTTTGCGGCTGATTTCGATCCGTCCAAAGACATTTCCGTAATTTCACGCGAAGAGGGTTCGGGAACCCGCGGCGCCTTCATCGAATTGTTCGGAATCGAACAAAAAAATGATAAGGGCGAAAAAATCGATATGACTACCGAGGAAGCGATCATTTCCAACAGCACCAATGTTGTAATGACATCGGTCGCAAGTGATCCCTATGCCATCGGTTATATCTCACTTGGGTCCTTAAATGATACTGTAAAAGCACTGAAAATTGACGACGCGGAAGCTACCGTGAAGAATATTCGAGACGGCAGTTACAAAATTTTCCGCCCGTTCAATGTCGCTTATAAAGGTCAATTAAGTGCTGTCACACAGGATTTTGTCAATTTTATTATGAGTGCAGACGGACAGGCGGTTGTTGAAGCGGCGGGATATATCAAAGTCGATGAAAATGCGGCTGCGTTCTCTTCCACAAATCCTTCCGGAAAAATTGTTGTAGCCGGATCTTCTTCGGTAACTCCGGTAATGGAAAAACTGAAGGAAGCTTACCTGAAAATAAATACGGCCGCGGAAATCGAAATCCAAATGAGTGATTCCACAACCGGCATGACTTCCGCGATGGACGGGATTTGCAATCTGGGAATGGCTTCCCGCGAATTGAAAGAAAGTGAACTTGCGGTTTTGACCCCGTTGGTTATTGCGAATGACGGAATCGCTGTGATTGTCAATAACAATAATCCGATCGAAGGTTTGACTTCGGAACAGGTGAAAGGAATTTTTACCGGTGAGATTACGAGTTGGTCTGAATTACAGTAATCGAACGGTCATGTTTATTCCGAATATGGCAGGCTGTGTTCCAACACAGCCTGCGTTGACGTCCGAAAGGATCCTATGAAGAAGAATAAAGAGAAATGGATGCAAATCATATTCCTGCTTTCGGCTTGCACTTCCATTTTGGCTGTTTTTTTGATTTGTTATTTTCTTTTTGCGAATGGGGTTCCCGCGATTGGAAAGATCGGGATCGGCAATTTCTTGTTAGGGAAGGTCTGGAAACCGACCAACAACCTGTTCGGTATATTCCCGATGATATTGGGAAGTATCTATGTCACAGCCGGAGCGATCGTTATCGGTGTTCCCATCGGCATTATGACAGCTATGTATCTGGCACTTTTCTGCCCGAAAGAAATTTACAAAATCATAAAACCGGCCATCGAATTACTGGCGGGGATTCCGTCGGTTGTTTACGGCTTCTTCGGGATGGTTGTGATCGTCCCGTTTGTTCGGGAGAGTTTGGGTGGGAACGGAAGCAGCATGCTTTCCGCCTCCTTATTATTGGGTATCATGATCCTGCCGACCATCATCAACGTCAGCGAATCAGCCATCCGGGCCGTGCCGGAAAACTACTATGAAGCCGGTCGAGCATTGGGAGCCACTCATGAAAGAAGCGCGTTTAACATTGTTTTACCGGCAGCCAAGTCCGGTGTTCTGGCAGGTATCATTCTCGGAATCGGACGGGCTATCGGAGAAACTATGGCTGTTATTATGGTGGCGGGGAACCAAGCACGCATGCCGAAAGGATTGCTGAAAGGTGTTCGAACACTGACCGCAAATATCGTCATTGAGATGGGGTATGCGGCTGATTTACACCGGGAGGCATTGATTGCCACGGCGGTTGTCTTATTCGTCTTTATCTTGATGATCAATCTTTCATTCTCAATGCTGAAAAGGAAATCGCTATGACCGAAATGACAGCCATGCAAAAGATCAACCAGATCACCTTCAAACAGCAACTTCGGACTTACAAACGAGATCCGTTTTCCTTATTGTTGGTTTTCCTTACATATCTTTGTGCAATTTTGACGATCGGAGTTTTATTCTTGTTGGTAGGGTACATCCTTATCAAAGGGGTTCCGCATCTTTCCCGGGACCTTTTCGCTCTGAACTATACCAGTGAAAATGTCTCCCTTTTTCCGGCTTTAATCAATACGATTCTGATCGTTTTTCTCTCTCTTCTGGTGGCAGTTCCGTTGGGGATTTTTTCGGCCGTTTACCTGACGGAATATGCAAAAAAAGGAAATAAGCTGGTCGGTCTTGTTCGGATAACGGCGGAAACGTTATCCGGCATTCCTTCCATTATCTATGGATTGTTCGGATTGCTTTTTTTTGTCGGGAGCCTCGGTATGGGCTATTCTATTCTGGCGGGCTCATTGACGTTGTCTATTATGATTCTCCCGCTGATCATTCGAACAACGGAAGAAGCTCTTTCAGCGGTACCGAATTCATATCGGGAAGGAAGCTATGCATTGGGAGCCGGTAAGATGCGGACGGTGTTTCAAATCGTGCTGCCGTCGGCAATGCCGGGAATTTTAGCCGGGATCATTTTAGCGATCGGCCGCATTGTCGGTGAATCCGCGGCGTTGATCTATACGGCGGGTACGGTTGCGGACATTCCCGGTGATCTTTTATCTTCCGGCAGAACGTTGGCTGTTCATATGTATGCTCTTTCAACCGAAGGGATGCATGTGGATCAAGCGTATGCGACGGCTGTTGTCTTAATTATTGTGGTCATCATCATCAATTGGCTTTCCTCCGTCAGTATGAAAAAATTTGTAAAGGGATAACGGATGGATAAATTTACAATCGAAAATCTCAACTTATTTTACGGAAATTTCCAGGCGCTTAAGCAGATCAATTTGAAAATTTCCAAAAACGAAATCACCGCTTTTATCGGGCCTTCCGGCTGTGGGAAGACAACGCTGCTGAAAACATTGAATCGCATGAATGACTTGGTGGAAGATGTGACAATTAACGGGAAAGTTTTACTGGATGACGAAGATATCTATGGGATCATGGATGTTAACCTGTTACGGAAAAGGGTGGGGATGGTATTCCAGAAACCGAATCCGTTCCCGATGAGCGTTTACGATAATGTGGCTTTCGGACCGCGGACACACGGCATCCGTTCGAAAGCGAAATTGGATGAAATTGTCGAGAAATCGTTGCGGGATGCAGCGATTTGGGATGAAATGAAGGACCGCTTGAAAAAAAGCGCCTTGGGTATTTCCGGCGGGCAGCAGCAACGACTTTGCATTGCCAGAGCGCTGGCCGTCGAACCGGAAGTTCTGTTGATGGATGAACCGACATCTGCATTGGATCCGATTTCAACTTCAAAAATTGAAGATCTTGTGCTGGAGCTGAAGAACCAATATACTATTATTATCGTCACACATAATATGCAGCAGGCTGTCCGGATATCCGATAAAACCGCTTTTTTCCTTCTGGGTGAAGTTATCGAGTATGACACGACGGAATCGATCTTTACCATGCCAAAGAATAAAAAGACCGAAGATTATATTACAGGGAGATTTGGCTAATGAGAGCAAAATTCGATGAGCAGTTGGATTTGTTGAATTCCGAATTGATCATGATGGGCGGCCTGTGCGAAGAAGTCATTTATAAAGCAGCCAACGCCATGTTGAAAGGCGATCCGGTTTTGGCACGGGAAGTTTTCCCGATTGACAGCGAAATCGATCGGAAGGAACATGACATTGAAAGCCTTTGTCTGAAACTCTTACTTCAACAACAGCCGGTGGCAAAAGATTTGCGCCTGATTTCCGCCGCGTTGAAAATGGTTACCGATATGGAACGGATCGGTGATCAGGCAGCGGAAATTGCCGAAATTATTCAGCTCTCCAATATCCCGTTTGAAAACAACAACGTTCAGATTCGGGATATGGCCGAAGCGACGATTAACATGGTAAATGGAAGCATCGCGGCATTTGTGCAAAGAGACTTGGAGCTGGCTCAAGCGGTAATCGATTATGATGATGTTGTCGATGAGTTATTTAATGACATAAAGAACGAATTAATTGCGGAGATTGGCAGGCGCGATCTGCCTTTTGAAGGGTCAAAATTTGGAGAGTTCGCCGTTGATATGTTAATGGTTGCAAAATATTTTGAACGAATCGGCGATCATGCGGTCAATATCGCCGAATGGGTAGAATTTGCCATTACCGGGCAGCATAAGGACGTTGCCGACTGATGATTTACTGTGTCGAAGATAATACCGAAATTCGCGAATTGGTCGTCTACACACTGCAGATGACCGGTTTTACAGCTCGCGGCTTTGTCGACGGAAAAGATTTTTTTGCGGCGATAAAAGAAGAGCTGCCAGAACTTGTTTTACTGGATATTATGCTTCCCGGGGAGGATGGTCTGCAGATCTTGAAAAAATTACGCGCTTCTGAAGCAACCCGAGCTATTCCTGTGATCATGCTGACCGCCAAAACAACCGAATATGACAAGGTCATCGGGCTTGACAGCGGAGCGGACGATTATCTGACCAAACCGTTTGGGATGATGGAATTAATCGCCAGAATTAAAGCCGTATTACGACGGGCAAATGTGGCGGAAGAATCGGATGAAATCACAATCGGACCTCTGGTGGTCTATCGGGATGAGCATCGTGTTTTCAATAACGGTGTCGAGGTTGCGCTGACTCCCAAAGAGTTCTCCTTGTTGCTTTATCTGATCGAAAACAGGGGAATCGTATTAACGAGAGAAAGACTGTTATCCGAGGTTTGGGGGTTTGATTATTACGGGGAAACCAGAACGGTTGACGCGCATATTCGATCTCTACGGATGAAGTTAGGTGAGGCGGGTGATTTAATCGAGACCGTGCGGGGAATCGGCTACAGAATCGAGAAACTCTGAATGAGACAAAAAATCTTTCGAAATATGGTATTTCTGGCGGTTTTGTCCGTTTTGATCATGGCAATCTTGATTACCTTTGTCCAATATGAACAGTTCTATCGAGAAATGCGTTCGGCGGTGAAAAACAGTGCCGTTTCGCTTTCCGATCTGGTAAACAATCAAGGAGCTGGGCTGTTAAACCTGATTCAAAAAAGTCCGGAAGCCAACCGAATCACCTTGGTTGACGTCGATGGGACTGTCCTGTTTGACAACAAAAGTGATCCTGCAAAAATGGAAAATCATCTGGATCGTCCCGAAATTCAGGCAGCGTTAAAAAATGGGCAGGGCGAAAATGAACGGCTATCCGAAACAATATCCGAAATTACATATTATTATGCGGTTAAATTAGATGACGGAAAAATATTGCGTATATCCAGAACACGAAAAAGTGTCTGGGCAACGGTATTTTCGACTATCCCGTATTTTGTATTGATCATTGTGATCATCCTGGTTCTGGCGATCTTTTTGGCGAGGAAATTAACCAAAAATATTATTGATCCGTTGAATAATTTGAATTTGGATGATCCGCTGTCCAATGATCATTATGATGAAATAAGCTCATTGATATCCAGAATTTATAATCAGCAGCAAGAGATTCAATCTTATGTCAGTGAAGTGCGGGAGAAACAAGAAGAGTTCAATTCGGTCGTCAACAATATGCGTGAAGGACTTATTATTCTGAACGCCAACGCGACCATTATGACTGTCAACCGGAGCGTCGGTGAGATATTTGATATCGAGCCGGAAAGTTATATCGGTAAGAAGATTTACACCTTACACCGGAGTTCCGCGCTGCAATCGGTTATCGAAAAAGCCATGAAAGGCGTTTCCGGTGAAGAGGTTATAGAAGTTGGGAAAAGGCATTATCAATTATTTGCCGATCCGGTGAAGGATGGGGCGCAATTAAAAGGAATTATTCTGCTGATTCTGGACGTTACGGAGAAAAAAGAAGCCGAATCGAATCGGCGGGAATTTACGGCAAACGTTTCTCATGAACTTAAAACTCCTTTAACTTCCATCCGCGGATATGCCGAAATCATTCGTGACGGCATTGTAAAGCCGCAGGATATCCCCGAATTTTCCGATCGGATCTATAAAGAAGCCAGCCGGATGCTTGAGATGGTGAATGACATTATGTCTCTTTCTCATTTGGATGAAGGACTCACGGAAGAAAAATTCGAAGAAACGGATCTGTTTTCGATCGTTACGGAGGTTGCGGAGAAACTAAAGCCGGTGGCGGCGAAGAAAGACATTCAGATCCTTACGGAAGGCGAGACGAGCATCATTTCGGGAATTCCGCGATTGGTCTTTGAGATCGTCTACAACTTGGTTGACAACGCGATCAAATATAATCGGGAAAAAGGAACCGTCCGCATTTCGGTAAAGACGGACCGCCAATTTGTCATGTTACGGGTAAGCGACACCGGCATCGGCATTTCCAAAGAAGATCAAGCTCGAGTCTTTGAACGCTTCTATCGGGTAGATCGGAGTCACAATCGAGACTCCGGTGGAACAGGGTTGGGACTCTCTATCGTAAAGCATGCCGCGATGGTGCATCATGCAAAAGTAGAATTATCCAGTCAAATAAATGTCGGAACGACAATTACCGTTTCTTTTCCCGTTCGACAATCCTGAGAAACCTTCCCGAATCAGACGCTATGACATATAAAAATGCCTTAAGATATTTTTAAACTTATCGGTTACGTCATCTCTATCATAAAAATTTATATTATTTTCATATAAGTAAGCATTTTGACGGGTACTGATGCCCATATGGTAAAATTTATTTACAATATACCAGGATTTGATAAAAATTAATGCGGAAATATTTTTAGGAGGAAGAAAGTCCAATGACTGAGAAAAAATGGGTCTATTTATTCAGCGAGGTTGATCAAGCTGAAGCTTATTGCGGGGGGGATTGGGACAAGGTCCGCGGTCTGCTGGGTGGAAAAGGGGCCAATCTTGCAGACATGGCGCGAATCGGTGTACCCGTTCCGCCGGGGTTTACAGTAACAACTGAAGCCTGTAATTATTATTCTGCCCACGGAAAATTCCCCGAAGGTCTTTGGGAGCAAATGTTGGCTGCGTTAGCCGAAGTTGAAAAAGCAGCCGGGAAGAAATTCGGAGATCAGAAAAATCCCCTTTTGGTATCCTGTCGTTCAGGCGCCAAATTTTCTATGCCCGGGATGATGGACACGGTTTTGAACATCGGTTTGAATGATGAAACCGCGCTTGGAATGGTTGAATTAACCGGTAACGAACGGTTTGTATATGACTCTTACAGACGTCTCCTCCAAATGTTTGGTTCTGTGGTTCTTGAAATCCGCGATGAAGCTTTCGAAAAGCCATTGGAAGAATATCGAGCCAAAAAAGGGTACAAACTGGATACCGAAATGACGGCAGAGGATTGGAAAGCCCTTTGCGAAACCTATAAGAAGATTGTCAGGGTCGAAACCGGTCATGATTTCCCGCAGGATCCCTACGAACAAATGCGCCTTGCCACGGTTGCCGTTTTCAATTCATGGAACGGGAAACGGGCGGTGGATTATCGTCGCGCGGAAAAGATTCCGGATGATTTGGGAACAGCCGTCAATATCGTCACCATGGTATTCGGCAATATGGGTGAAGATTCCGGGACCGGTGTAGCTTTCACGCGTAACCCGTTGGACGGTACCAAGAAGATTTACGGCGAATATCTGTTAAATGCTCAAGGTGAAGATGTCGTAGCCGGAATCCGAAATACACAGCCGTTGGAAACACTTCAAACGGTTATGCCGGATGTTTACACCCAATTTGTGGATATCGCCAGCCGGTTGGAAAAGCACTATCGGGATATGCAGGATATGGAATTTACCATCGAACGCGGTAAACTCTGGATGCTGCAGACTCGGAACGGAAAACGCACCGCACGGGCGGAAGTTGCCATTGCGGTACAGATGGTAAACGAAGGGTTGATCGATAAAGAAACGGCTTTGAAGCGGGTTACGACGAAACAGGTCGATGCTCTGCTGCATCCCCAGTTCGACCCCGAAGCCCTCAAGAAGATCGAACCGTTTGCCACGGGCGTCAATGCCTCTCCCGGCGCGGCGGTCGGACAGATTTATTTTGATGCCGATACCGTCGTCGAAATGAAAGAAACCGAAAACAAAGATTGCATTATGGTTCGGCAATTTACTAAGCCGGATGACGTTCACGGTATGCTCTCCGCAAAAGGTATTTTAACCTCCGAAGGCGGAGCCACTTCCCATGCAGCGGTTGTTGCCCGACAGTTCGGTGTTCCCTGTGTGGTCGGCGCTTCTTCGCTGAAAATCGATTTGGAAAGAAAAACGGTAACTGCCGGGGATCTGGTGCTGCATGAAGGCGATTGGATTTCTGTAGACGGTACCACCGGTAAAGTTTACGCGGGGAAGGTGAATGTGGTTGTTCCGGACATCAATAAAATGACCGATCTGAACACCCTTCTGAGTTGGGCTGACGAAGTCGCCGATCTGGAAGTTTGGGCGAATGCGGATAATCCGCGGGACGCGAGCCGCGCCCGGTCATTCGGAGCCAAAGGAATCGGCCTGTGCCGGACGGAGCATATGTTCTTTGAAACCGAAAGGTTGCCGATCGTCCAGCGGATGATTCTGTCGAAGACATCCGAAGAACGGACGGAAGCGCTGAATGAATTGTTGCCATATCAACGGGCGGATTTTGACGGTTTGTTCGAAGCCATGTCCGGTTATCCGGTCATTATTCGCCTGATCGATCCGCCGTTACATGAATTCCTGCCTTCGCCGGAAGCATTGCGGGAACAGATTATTGAGAAGCGTATCCAAAAATTCTCGGACTATGTTTCCGGGAAAGCAGCCGACAAAGAACTTGTCAATCTCGAAAATCTATTGATCGAAGTCGAAAAACGGCATGAATCGAACCCGATGATGGGTTTACGCGGAATTCGGTTGAGTATCGTGATGCCGGAAATCGTCGAAATGCAGGTGCGCGCCATTTTCGAAGCGGCTTGTGACGTTAAAAAGCGCGGATTTGAACCGAAACCGGAAATCATGATCCCGCTGACCGGCCATGTCAACGAATTAAAGACGGTACAACCGCGTTTGATCGAACTTGCCAAGCAGGTTATGGCTGAGAAGGGCGTAGAAGTCGAATATCTGTTCGGGACAATGATTGAAATTCCGCGCGCCGCGGTAACCGCCGGTGAAATCGCTCAGATTGCTCAGTTCTTCTCATTCGGGACGAATGACTTGACGCAGATGACCTTCGGTTACAGCCGGGACGATGCAGAACATTCCTTCCTGATTACTTATGTGGAAAAAGGAATTTTACCCGCCAACCCGTTCCAGGAAATCGACCGTGACGGTGTAGGAAAACTGATGCGGATGGCGATTCGGGATGGACGCGAAGTCCGGCCGGATCTGAAAGTCGGTATCTGCGGAGAACACGGCGGTGACCCGAGCTCCATCGAATGGTGCCATATTATCGGGAATGATTATGTCAGCTGCTCACCTTATCGAGTACCGATTGCCCGTTTGGCTGCCGCTCAGGCGAAGATCAAATTCCCCGATCCGGAAGATCGCCGGAATATCAAGAAATAAACTTTTTGATTGACAAAAAGCCACCTGTAAAAAGGTGGCTTTTATTTTAGTCGAAATATGAAAAGGCTTCGGATCAGAAGCGTGAAATCTTGCCGATTAATGGGCGGCTCCGCGGATGTCCTCCAGCTTCTCGAAATGGTTTTCCGCCAGATATGCATCCATTCCTTCGATCACTTCTTTCATCAGCATCGGATTGACAAAATTTCCGGAGCCCACCTGAACGGCTGTCGCGCCCGCCAGGATATATTCGATCGCATCCGCCGCGCACATAATACCGCCGCACCCGATAATCGGAATGCTGATTTTTTGATAAGCTTGATAAACCATCCGCAGCGTGATCGGCTTAATGGCCGGTCCGGATAAACCGCCGGTGGTATTTCCCAAGAACGGTTTTCTCGTTTTGATGTCGATTTTCATTCCCATGAAGGTATTGGCGATCGTCACCGCATCCGCGCCGCAATCCTGCGCGATGACAGCCGGTTTACAGATATCCGTCACATTGGGGGACAGCTTCACAATTAACGGAAAATCGGTGACCAGACGGGTTGCCTCGACTGTCCGCCCCAATAAGACCTCATCAGTGGCCAGCTGCAGTCCCGTTCCCACATTGGGGCAGGATAAATTCAGCTCAATCGCATCGACGGACGGGTTTCCCGCCAGCATTCGACATGTCTCGACGTAATCCCGCGGCTGATCTCCCGACACACTGACGATAACCGGCACGTTCAATTCTCGATACCGGGCAAGGGAGTTATCCCGAATATAGGCTTCGATTCCCGCAGATGGAATGCCGACTGCATTCAGCATACCGCCGGTCACTTCGGCGATTCGCGGCGGTTTGTTCCCCGGGCGGGCACGGCGATGAATACTTTTCAGCATAATCGCTCCCAGGATATCCATGGGAAAAACATTCGCGTTATTCTCAAAGTAATCATATGCGCCGGAAGCGGGCATCACCGGATTTTTCATTTTTAAACTTTTTATGGTTACGCTCAAATCGGTTTTGTACATATTATTTCACCAATTTCTGAATCGGAAAAACAGGACCGTCTTTGCAGACATGGGCATATTTTTCTTCGCCGTTCTCGAAGATTGTACACACGCATCCTTTACACGCACCCACGCCGCAAGCCATATGCGCTTCCAACGAGGCATACCCTTCCAGCCGATAAGTATCCATTAACCGTTTGATATCCCGAATCAGGCGATTTGAGCCGCAGGTATAGGCGGCATCGAAGTGGTTGCTTTTCAGATCTTCTTCGAGGAACGAAGTTACCATTTTATCGGGATCGCAGGAGCCGATAAAATGAGCGCCCATTTCTTGGTAAAATCGACGGTCGAACAGGTATTCTTCCTTGCTCGCCGAGACATATACGAAGACCTCCATTCCTTGTTTTACGGCTTCTTCCGCCAGAAAGCGCATTGGAGCAGCGCCGACGCCGCGGCCGACAATCCCAATCCGCGAAAAATTTGGATTTAAGGGGAATGAATTACCTAATGGCCCGAGAATCAGGAAATCGGCGCCCTCTTTCAGCCGCAGCAGCAAACGCGTTCCCTCGCCGATCACTTTATAAAGGATTTCGATTGTACCGGCATTGCGATCAACCGCATTGATACTGAATGGTCGCAACAGAAACGGCGAATTTCCGTCCCAATACTTGGTCATAACGAACTGACCGGGGAGGGCGGCAGCCGAAATCTCTGGCGCGGAAACAACAATTCTTCCATACCCCGGGCAAATTGTTGTATTTCTAACTACAGTGCAATTTTGATACATCCTTACCCTTTCGCAGTGTTCGTGTAGGCACCTTCGCCGAGATAAGCCTTCTTAATTTCCTCGTTTTTCATGAGGTTTTCGCAGGTATCCTGAAGAACAACAACCCCGTTTTTCAGCACATAACCACGATCTGCAATTCCCAGCGCAATTTTAGAATTTTGTTCGACGAGAAGGACTGTGGTTCCTTTTTCATTCACCTGTTTGATAATTCCGAAGATATCTTTGATAATCAAGGGGGCTAATCCAGTGGAAGGTTCATCCAACATTAACAATTTAGGGTTTGCCATCAAGGCGCGGGCGATGGCGAGCATCTGCTGTTCTCCGCCGGAAAGTGTCTTTCCGGATTGATTGCGGCGCTGTTCCAAAATAGGAAACATTTCAAAGATGGATTCCAAATCCTTCCTGACGCCCTCCTTATCTTTGGCGCGCAGATACGCTCCCATCTCAAGATTTTCCAAAACGGTAAGATCCGGGAAGATACGCCGTCCTTCTGGCGCCAACGAAATTCCCTTGGAGACGATTTTTTCGGGGGGAAGGTCTGTAATATCCTCTCCCATGAATTTGATGGAACTGTTCCGGGTTTTTGTCACCAATCCGGCAATCGCTTTCAAAGTCGTGCTTTTTCCGGCACCATTTGCACCGATAATCGTAACGATTTCACCTTCATTGACTTCAATATTGATCCCGTGCAATACCTGGATGCTGCCATAGTTGACATAAACATTCTCAAGAGATAGCATCATTTTTCATCGTCCTTTCCAAGGTATGCCTCAATCACTTTTGGATCTTTCGCGATTTCTTCCGGTTTCCCATCCGCAATTTTCAACCCGAAATTCAATACGATGATTTTATCGGAAATGGACATCACCACATCCATTTTATGTTCGATTAACACAACCGTGATGCCGCTTTCTCGAATCGCCTGAATTCTGCGCGAAAGTGATTCCAGGTCATTGGTGTTCAAGCCCGAAGCGGGTTCATCCAGAAGTAACACTTTGGGTTTGGATACCAAAGCGCGGGCGATTTCCAGATTTTTTTGCAAACCATAGGGAAGACTGCCGGCTTTTTCATTCACATAATGAGCCAAGTTAAGAAATTCCAGCGTTTCCATCACCTTTTCGCGACTTGCTTTTTCCTCTTTCTGTTTATTCGGTAGGTTCAGCATTGAGCTGATCGGATCGCATTTGGTTTTGGAATGAAGCCCCACAAGAACGTTATCCATCACCGAAAGATCTTTGAACAGGTTGATATTTTGAAATGTTCGGGCGATTCCCATATAGGTTCTACGAAATGTCTTCACATTCGTGATATCTCTTCCTTCATAGAAGACAGAACCTTCCGTCGGCTTATAAAATCCGGCAATCAGGTTGAACAAGGTGGTTTTGCCGGCGCCGTTCGGCCCAATAATGGCGGTAATACTGCCTTCTTCCGCGGCAAAAGAGACATTGTCAACTGCGCGCAAACCGCCGAAATGGATTCCGATTCCTTTTGTTTCGAGAATATTCATTATTTCATCTCCTCGTTTGCAGAAATCGTTTTCTCTTTGCTGACCCCCGGCTTGATTTTTCCGCAGAGCACCCCGTCAATCCATTCGATCAGTCCGCCCAATCCTTTCGGTGCCAGAATAATAATCGCGACGATCGCAGCCCCATAGAGAACCAAGCGGATATTGCCCAAAAAGCGCATAAATTCCGGGAGGAGTGTCAAGCCAAAACCACCGAGAATCGCGCCGGGGATACTGCCGATTCCGCCGACCACCATCATCGCCAATACGGCGCTGGATTCGGCATTGACGAATGATTCTGGCGACACATACCTGACCATGTGGACATAGAGCGCTCCGGCGATGCCGGCAAAAAACGTGGAAATCATAAATGCGATCAGCTTATAAATCGGAACATTTACTCCCATCGCTTCCGCTGCGATATCATTTTCACGAATAGCTAACATAGCGCGGCCAGTGCGGGAGTTAATCAGGTTGCGAGTCAGGAGAATCATTATGACTAAAATGGCAAAAATCAGATAAAAATATTTCTCATTGGAGCGGAAAGAAGTGCCGAATAAGATTGGGGATGGAATTCCTTTAATCCCCTTCGTTCCGCCGGTAACGGAGGTCCAGTTAACAAAAATCTGATACATGATTTCACCGAACGCAAGCGTTGCTACGGCAAAATACATCCCTTTCAGACGCATCGTAGGGATACTGAGCGGTAAACTCATCAACGAAGAGACGATTCCCGCTAAAAGGAAACCGACCGGAACGGGCCAACCCAAAGTGGTCGTCACGATAGCGGAGGTATAAGCGCCGATCCCGTAAAAAGCGATAAACCCGACTGAAAACAGACCCGTATAACCAGCAATAATGTTCAGACTCATTGTCAGAATTGCGAAAATCAAGCCGAGATTGGCTATCTGAAGATAATATTTATTGGGTATCCAATAGGGTAAGGTGAGCATGACGATCAGCAGAATCCAAATTCGGGTTGCCTTATAAATCTTATTAAAAGTGTTCATGGCTAAACCTTTCTCACTTCTTTCTTACCCAGCAGTCCGGTTGGTTTGAAAATCAATACCAGGAACAAAATACCGTATGCGATGCCGTTCTGGAAAGCGGAGGATAAAAACCCTGCGCCTATTGATTCCAATGTGCCCAAGACAATTCCGCCGATCATAGATCCGGGGTTGGAAGTAATGCCTCCGAGCAATGCAGCCGAAAAGCCTTTGTTTCCCAAGGATGTGCCCAAGGTCGGGATAACGAAGTAGACCGGGCAAATCAGCATGCCGGCAAAACCACCCAATACGGAGGCGATAATAAACGTCAGGGACATTGAACGCTTTACGTTGATACCCATCAAGCTGGCGGCTTCGCGGTCCTGCGCGGTTGCGCGCATTGCTTTACCGATTTGTGTATTTTTCAGGAACAGCGAAAGAGCGATCACCAAGAGGAAACCGATTACCGTATTCCAAATATTTTGCGGGATTATGGTCAGCCCGCCGATTTGCATGGGTTTATCCCCGAAAATGCTGGGAAACGGATAAGGATCGGCGCCAAAAATGACTCGGATCAGATTCCGCAAAAAAATGCCGACGCCAATGGTGGCGATCAATCTTCTGGTGTTATCCGCATTAATCAGCGGACGAAAAGCGGATATTTCGATCAGGAATCCGATTATGACACACATCAAGATCGCAACCGGGAAAGCTAACAGGATGGGAAGACCCCAGAATATATGGGCGATCAGAATTGCGAAAGCTCCGACCATTACCATATCTCCCTGAGCAAAATTAAGCACGCCCCAAGCGTTGTAGATCAGAACATACCCGATTGCAATCAGACCGTAAAGGCTTCCCATAGCCAAGCCTTGAATGAGTTGTTGCAAGAGATAATTCATAGATAAATCCTTTAAAACAGAATGACTCCGATGAAAAATTAAAGTGCTTTTTATAGAATAGAGGAGGAAGAATTCTTCCTCCTCTATTGCTCACCTGTTTACCGGTTGAAGGTGTCGGAAACAGACGAACTTCTTTCTTGTGAATTTATTTTACCAATTCGTATTTGCAGCCTTCGGTCACACGGACAAGCAGGATATCGCGGTTTGCGTCGCCATTCGGCAGCATGGTGATGGTTCCGGTTGCCAACGGTTTATCTTTGACGGAAAGAATTCCTTCCATGATTTTCTTGTTGTTCAATTCCGGTGAAGCATATTTCAGCCCTTCGGCCATGATCATCATTGCGTCGTAAGCCATAGCGTTGTTGGAATCCGGCAGACGGCCATATTCTTTTTCGAAGGCTTCGATGAAAGCGGCAGCTGCTGGAGTAGCCTTGGTTTTATCGGCGAAGAAAGTTTGGGTATTGACCAAGCCGTTAATAGCATCGCCGCCCAACTCACACAATTTCTTATTGGTTAAGCCGCCGCCACCCATCAACGGGATATTCAAACCCATATCACGAGCCTGTTTAGCTACCAAGGCACCCTGCTGATACATTGACCAAATGATCAAGCCCTCCGCGCCGGACTGCTGGATCTTCAACAATTGCGGTGTCATATCCAAGGCGCTGGGTTCAAAGGCTTCATTGGCGACCGGATCCATACCGTATTTTTCTTTCAGTTCTTTTACAATCACTTTCATAGCGCCAGTACCGTAATCATCGGATTGATAAATGATTGCAATTTTCTTAAGACCTAAATCTTCGACCGCATAGCGAGTAATTGCACCGGCTTGAAGCTCGTCGGAGGCTTGAATCCGGGCGATCCACGGGTTACCGACATTGGTAATGGTTGGATTGGAAGCAATTGGGGTGATATGCGGAACTTCGGCTTCCCAAGTTACTTCCATGGATGCTAACGTGCAGGAACTGTTGACGGTTCCGATAACGCCGATGACTTTATCCTTATAAACCAGCTTGTTAACAGCCGAAACGGCGACTTTGGGCGACTGCTCGTCATCTTCGATAATCAATTCAATCGGTCTACCGTCGATCCCACCGGCTTCGTTGATCTGTTTGGTAGCAAGCTGGACACCCTCGACAAGGGTTTGGCCGACCATTGCGGAATCTCCGGACAACGGAGCGTAAACCCCGATTTTAATCGGGTCCTGTGCAAAAACAGGAAGGACAATCAATAAAGATAAAATAAGACCTAACAAAATACTTTTTTTCATAGATCACTCCCTCAATTGTTTTAATAAGCATGAATCAGAATCTGATTCTGTTACCGTAAAGGTACTATTATAAAAACGGAAAATTGCTTTTCGAGTATTTAACGACGGGGATATTTTAATTGAAAACGAAAGGGATGTCAATAGCTTTTTCTATCAATATTTATCAGATAAATGAAGATTTCGTAAATGAGTGATAATTTGTTTTTTGTATAACATTTCCAAATTGTATTAAGAAACCTGATTAATTTGTCATCGATATCCATATTTCATGAAATCCGATTCTTTTATGAGATTTTTGTTTATTGCAAGGCTATTTTCGAGCGAAATTTGAATTGTTTTTTGTTTTCTATTAAAATGATTAGATATCAGATAAAGAAATAAATCGGAATGTAATTATTCCGCTATACGGAATTTGTTCGGTAAGCGCGACGAAATTGTGGGGGACGGCGTCCTTGCGAAGCACACCGAGGTAATGAGGCGCTGACGTCCCGATAAACGTTGACGTTCCGATAAACTTCGGTATCCCGATAAGCGAAATGTAGGGGACGGCGTCCCCGACGTCCCGATAAACGTTGACGTCCCGATAATCTTCGGTATCACGATAAGCGAAATGTAGGGGACGGCGTCCTTGCGGAGCACGCCGAGGTGACGAGGTGCTGACGTCCCGATAAACGTTGACGTTCCGATAAACTTCGGTATCCCGATAAGCGAAATGTAGGGGACGGCGTCCTTGCGGAGCACGCCGAGGTGACGAGGTGCTGACGTCCCGATAAACATAATATCCTGAAATACTGTAATTTGTGTGCTTCCGAATATATACATTCTTTTTGGGGGAGAATTTATCCCAAAAATGAAGACGATTACTGCAATCCAGACACAGATTATGTAAAACGGTTAATAATTCTAAAAAATGAAAACAAACGCCTCGCATACTCGGCGCGGGACGTCGAGGACGCCGTCCCCTACATCAGGATAATTCGAAACTGATAAATGTTAATCTTATTCTTTTTGGTAAATATCCACCCGATTATGGGTGGTAAACATAACCCGACTATGGGTGGTAAACTTCGACCGGCTATTGACAGATGATGCCAAGGTCCATCCCCACATGTGTGGGGAAAACGAACATATCAGATATTCCAAGCAGCAATATAAAGGTCCATCCCCACGTGTGTGGGGAAAACTTCTTTTTGATAGCTTCTATCAATTTACCGGTAGATCCATCCCCACGTGTGTGGGGAAAACCGATTATCTCAACGATGTAGAAGAAAGCGAGGAGGTCCATCCCCACGTGTGTGGGGAAAACAGCACGGCGACGCTGGTGGCTCAACGTATTGTGGGTCCATCCCCACGTGTGTGGGGAAAACTGATAGTCAATCGAAATCGCATTAATGACAGAAGGTCCATCCCCACGTGTGTGGGGAAAACTGTCTGGACCGGAAGAGCTTAAGAGACAAATTAGGTCCATCCCCACGTGTGTGGGGAAAACTGATTACTACATCTTCAAGGATGCTTTGTTCCGGGTCCATCCCCACGTGTGTGGGGAAAACGGGATTTGACGTTTATGAGTGCGGAGATTGCTAGGTCCATCCCCACGTGTGTGGGGAAAACATCCGCCTTCCGAGTCCCAATTCATGACGATAAGGTCCATCCCCACGTGTGTGGGGAAAACCCGATGAGAAACCTTTTGCGTTTAGGGCAAGAGGGTCCATCCCCACGTGTGTGGGGAAAACGATAAATCCGCCGCTTCCAAAGTGCCAACAGTAGGTCCATCCCCACGTGTGTGGGGAAAACCGCAAGTCGAGTAACTATTCCAGCCCGCCCCTATGGTCCATCCCCACGTGTGTGGGGAAAACAAGAACAGTCGCTGGCTGATGACGAATTGTCCGGGTCCATCCCCACGTGTGTGGGGAAAACCGAGGATCAAGTATTTATCGACTGCTGATCAAAGGTCCATCCCCACGTGTGTGGGGAAAACGATAGGATGAGCGATAACGGAAATCAACCAGCAGGTCCATCCCCACGTGTGTGGGGAAAACCCGACGGATATTCTGAGACCTTGGCTGTCAGAAGGTCCATCCCCACGTGTGTGGGGAAAACGAATAGGTTCCAAAACCGAGTGATCAGATCAAAGGTCCATCCCCACGTGTGTGGGGAAAACTAAGGTCAATTCATTTTGAGACGGATTGATCAAGGTCCATCCCCACGTGTGTGGGGAAAACAGCTATTGACGCTATAGAGTCGGTTACAAAAAAAGGTCCATCCCCACGTGTGTGGGGAAAACGAAAATATGGCTGATTGGAAAGCCGAATTACTAGGTCCATCCCCACGTGTGTGGGGAAAACATATTTGGGATTTTTGGCATATTTGCCGGTATAGGTCCATCCCCACGTGTGTGGGGAAAACCTGGAATCGGGCTGCATTACTTGTACATGCGGAGGTCCATCCCCACGTGTGTGGGGAAAACTATATTTTTAGGTATAATGGAACATATTGGGTAGGTCCATCCCCACGTGTGTGGGGAAAACTTCCAGTCATTTAGGTACATTACTGCTTGCTTAGGTCCATCCCCACGTGTGTGGGGAAAACCCCATAGGTGACATTACCTTGCCGCCGTACACAGGTCCATCCCCACGTGTGTGGGGAAAACTACAGTTCACCGTTCAAAAGCTTGTCGCCGGCAGGTCCATCCCCACGTGTGTGGGGAAAACTACGCGGTGATGATTGCTATGACAGCATTCACAGGTCCATCCCCACGTGTGTGGGGAAAACGATGATCCGGTGCACAACCGGCATGAGCAGAAAGGTCCATCCCCACGTGTGTGGGGAAAACTCGTACCGGCGGCTGTAAGCATGATCAATCAAAGGTCCATCCCCACGTGTGTGGGGAAAACTTAAGAGAAGTCGCTTTTGTCAGCGATCGCAATAGGTCCATCCCCACGTGTGTGGGGAAAACGCCGCTTGCCGGTTCATAATCCCCAGCAGTGACGGTCCATCCCCACGTGTGTGGGGAAAACCTCGTCCGCGTACAGTAAATACGGAAGTCCGAAGGTCCATCCCCACGTGTGTGGGGAAAACTTTAGTGCCGCCTGTGCTGCAGTTGCGCCTACGGGTCCATCCCCACGTGTGTGGGGAAAACTCATCCCAAACCACGTTAATGCCGAGATTATCCGGTCCATCCCCACGTGTGTGGGGAAAACATCATCAGGGAGGAACTGTATCCGGCATACAAGGGTCCATCCCCACGTGTGTGGGGAAAACTTTGTCCATCGGATTATGATAATACCACGCTAAGGTCCATCCCCACGTGTGTGGGGAAAACGAAACGTCGATTTGGATGAGTACGAATCGGCGAGGTCCATCCCCACGTGTGTGGGGAAAACTGTTAGACAAGTTGAACGCGGGCAAGCGTGTTGGGTCCATCCCCACGTGTGTGGGGAAAACTTCTGATTCAGATAAATCGAAGCTTGATTTATAGGTCCATCCCCACGTGTGTGGGGAAAACGTAAAATCCCATCCGTAGCGGGTTTGATGAGCGGGTCCATCCCCACGTGTGTGGGGAAAACATAATTTGCCGGCGCATTGGGCGCTTGCATATAGGTCCATCCCCACGTGTGTGGGGAAAACTAACGTATGAGTCAAGATATTTCGGCCAGTTTAGGTCCATCCCCACGTGTGTGGGGAAAACAGTACATCCGCTTTCCGTCTGTGCTCCACTGTGGGTCCATCCCCACGTGTGTGGGGAAAACGTACCCTGATCGTACACAACCCGTGTAGCTGGAGGTCCATCCCCACGTGTGTGGGGAAAACCGATTAGCAAAGGCGACTTGATTGTCCGGGGAAGGTCCATCCCCACGTGTGTGGGGAAAACGGTGCAGTCCATCTTGCTAATTTTTCGATATCGGGTCCATCCCCACGTGTGTGGGGAAAACTCCGGATTGTTAACCAGCCGGCTACGGCTGTTAGGTCCATCCCCACGTGTGTGGGGAAAACAAGGATGGCACCTGTGATACTTTTTGTGTCACCGGTCCATCCCCACGTGTGTGGGGAAAACCAAAGCGCCAAATATGGCGTGAATCCAGATACGGGTCCATCCCCACGTGTGTGGGGAAAACGAAACATTTATTGATTTACCAGATTTTAAAATAGGTCCATCCCCACGTGTGTGGGGAAAACCCATCCAGAATCTTGGCAGTAGTAACAGCAGAAGGTCCATCCCCACGTGTGTGGGGAAAACTATGCGGAATACGTTCACGATGATTGATTCAAAGGTCCATCCCCACGTGTGTGGGGAAAACTGTTTGCAAACCCATATCAACAGTTATCTTATAGGTCCATCCCCACGTGTGTGGGGAAAACAGTACCCGTTGTTTGTACACGACCCGCACATGAGGTCCATCCCCACGTGTGTGGGGAAAACTTATCTATTTTGCCTTAGGCGATTCTATTCCTAGGTCCATCCCCACGTGTGTGGGGAAAACGTATGTAGAAAAGCGGCTTTTGCGTTGTGTCAAGGTCCATCCCCACGTGTGTGGGGAAAACAATACAGAAGCAAAAGTTGGCGGCTGGGAACAAGGTCCATCCCCACGTGTGTGGGGAAAACATGGAATCGCGGTTGATGTAACTGCTGGGAATAGGTCCATCCCCACGTGTGTGGGGAAAACGGCTGTCCAACTTTATAATAAGATGCGGTTGTAGGTCCATCCCCACGTGTGTGGGGAAAACCACAGACCGGTTACGGCTCATCAGATAAATGAAGGTCCATCCCCACGTGTGTGGGGAAAACTCTTCGCTATATTTTTTTAACGGCACTGATATGCCGTTTTTTAACTTCAGAGACTTCCTTTCCAGTCAACTGTGTTTCCTGGATTAATTCTACTCCTTCCCAATTGACAACCCAACGATCTACAAAACCGTCCATTCTCATTTGAAATCCCTGCTCATTATTCGTTGACCACGCTTGAAACACACCACCGACTCCCTTATGATCAACACATCGTTTCCAAAGGATGTCTCGAATACGGGCGGATACTTGTCCGACATAAACTCCTCCTTTCACTTCAATAAGCCAGCGGGTTAAGTCACCCCGAACCCCAGTTGGAACGTTATTCAGAATCATGATGATCATTGTCGTTTTCCTCCAAAGAAAATTCTTCCATCATCCACCAAGGTTGAATTACGACATCATCCTCATTTTCTCTTTCTTCATGAATATCTTCGGTTTGTAAAACATGATCGATATCCGGTAGAATTTTCTGCAATAATTTTGTTTCATGAATTAGCATTCTGCTTGCGGAACGGGCTCGTTTTTCGACATTCAACTCGCTTTCTGCTACGATCTGAAATGCCAAAGGGACCATTAGCTGTATTTTATAAAAATCTGCCACATCGTAAACAAAAGCCAAATTCCACCCGGTATGTAAAAAGCCTAGAGCTGGGCTGTATCCACCCGAAACAATTGCCGCATGGCAAATTCCGTGTAATACCGCATTTGCCGCAGAAAATGCTCTGTTGACCGGATCGGCTTTGTACCAATTTGAACGATCATAAAAGCGCCCCTTCCATTCAATATTGTATTTTTCCCCTGCTTCCGCGTAAGCGGTTCGAACTCGGACGCCTTCTAAACCACGAATTTGATTAATCGTGAGGTTTGGATCAAGAGTATGACCGAAGCGCAACTCGTACATTCGTAAAACAACTTCCTGTCTTGTTTTTGGGTCTGAGACCAATTCTGCCTGACGAATTAAATGGCGAGCGCGATGAGTTTCTCCGTTTCCTTGTGCATAATAATGCGTTCCGTTTTCCCCCACCCAAAGGATACTGACTCCGGAAGCAGCTAACAGTGAAATGGCGGCATGGGTAATTGATGTACCCGGTCCCAACAAGAGCACGCACAAATTTGCAATGGGAATACTTGTTCTGCCAGCTTCTTGCAAGATTAATAATGCATTCTGGTCTCGCTCAATTACAGCGTGTTCAATATACAGATAACTTAAGCTATCCCGCAATTTTGGCAATTCATGATAATCCTCTGCCATAGTTACCTCCTTGATAAGGACCAAAAGTCATAATATTCAATTGTTAAAGTTCAAAAAACCTGCCGGCTTGATTCTTAGCCGGCAGGAAAAGGAAAGAGAGTTATCGAATTACGGCTAAGGAAAGTAAGCCGCAGCCAAACCCTTTTGCTGGTCCAATACCCATTTTTAATCCATTCTCAAATGCCATGGGATCCGATACTTGAAGAAGACCATCGTATCGAACGCATGGAATTTTTAATATATGTTTTTTGTTATCCTGTGTTTTTACACCACGGATTGTGCCTGCGGATTGAATCGATACATCGATCGGAATAAATCCGTTTTGGTTGCCCTTCTTTTCCAACCATTTCAGTTGGTCTTCCTCTGTATATAAACCGATTCGTTTGCCATGTCCGTTATCATCCTTATAAATCGCTTTTCTACAAGAAGGGTTCGCTACCAGACGAAATAAAAGTTTTTGTCCGGAGAATATCTGCGGAGAAAACGTCTTGATATCAGGATTCGGACGGATAAGGTATCTTTGAAAGATTTCTTCCTCGGTAAAGAAGGACCAGTCGGGCATATTTTGAGATTGAACCAAGATTTTTGCCGATCCCCGATCAGCTTCGAGACGAAACAACAATCTCTCGTTTGCAAGAGATGGTTTTTTGAAAGCATGCATCAGGGTTCGATGTAACTCATATCGATTCGCCAATTCTTTTTGAACCCGACGCGATTGTAAATTCAATTCAAGCTGAGAGAGAAACATATTAAATCTCCTTTATCGGGTTCGAGCCGGGGTTTTCAATCCGCGTGCGACGAATCCGCCGGGTTCGAAAATGGCGTTCCGCGAAAGAAACCGGTTCATCGCGATAGACTTCCACCCCATTCGTGTCTTCGATTACCAGCCATAATTTGTTGGGTAGTCTTCTTTGAGAAGATTTCTCTGCGGGGAATTGCTGTAAAAGAAAAGGATAATTTTTCAAGGCATCTTCCAAAGATTCATGGTGGCGGAGCCCATCGGGTAAGAAAATAGGAACAGACGGCGGAAATGCTTTTCGCCCCAGATATAATAACCAATGAGGATGAATTAAAGCTTCCTGCAACATTTCCAACGTTTCCAATTTCCCTTCCAATCCTACGAGGAAGGCAGCACCGCTCAGATAGTAGCGTGTGGAAATAGATGTTCCGTTCTGAATTTCCTCTCCGTTTTCGGTGAGTTTATGGATGGTTTGGAAATCTCTTTCCAAATGACCGGGTTGGTCAATACGAACTCCCATCCTCAGGGAAGTAAGATCATCCAAAGGATGTTCACGAGGCCAACCAAGGGCTGCACACAATAATCCGATTACCCCGCTTTTTGATGGCTCAAAACCCGTATCTCGATTTTCACCGACGCTTTGTACTCCCCAAGCTTGATGAGGACCTATCAAGCGAATGAGCAATGTGTCCATTTGCCCCTCACTTTGTCTGCAATTTGGCGCTCAAGGATGTTACCCAATTCTCCAAGGAATCGCAAGCGTATGGTTTTAGGCTGGTCAGTTCAACCGAAGGATCAAGTGCTAACGCAACGGGAGTTACCCCCTTGAATCCGAATGCATGATCGATGTACTCCCAGTATTGTTCCAATCTTTTTACCGAATCTGAAATATATCCTCCTTCACGGGAAGGAGCAACCGGAACTTCGAAAGCATTAGCGAGTGAAAAAGCTTGACCGTCTTCACGAATCACGCCCAACAGGAAACTGGGTTTATTCTGAGCTGCCATGGAATTTTGCTTCCCGCTCGGGATGGCATCAACCGAAGCCCGTAGAAAACCTTCCAAAGTTTTTGCTGCCAATTCACGATCATTATTTAAATTTTCGCATAATTTGTCCCAATCAACGCAAGCATATCGATAAAAACAGGCGCTATTAAAGGGGATCACACCCATCATACCCGCACCGGTATTATCTTCAGGGTTGAGATCATCCACGGCGATATAAAAATCCATTTCCATATTAACGCGGTGAGTAGAGATTGCATGAGCAACCTGGCAGGCGGCGTCCAGATTCAAACGCGGATCTTCGGCAACCATCCTGCCAAACAGAGCGATATCCGGGGCGGAGGTGTGTTTAGCCGATAGTTTAATCATATCTTTTGCCACCTCTTTCGGATCTTTTCCATCCAACAGGTTTTGAACAAGGAAATTAATCTCTTCCGGGCTATAGTAAATCAAGACAGCGGTAGGCGAAAGCTTGTTTTTGTCACTATCTTTCATTTTTCCCGCATATGCGGATGCCAATTCATACGCCTGTGCATTTGCTTCTTCCTGACTTTTTCCCCTTTTTTGGAGTTCTTCAGAAAATTTTCTGGTAATCCAACGGGTACGTAAACCGTTATCCATTTGTGTGGTTTGCCGAAAGACGGGAGACCAACGAATAGCCCGTTTCAAACATTGACTTGAAATACGAGCGCGACGTACTCCGCCGAATTCACAATCTTTGGGATTATTTGTGTCATCACGGTTCAGATTGGATGGCGCAAAACTTTGCAGCATATGTAATTCGATAATCATGATTTTTCTCCTTAATAAAAATTAATGGTTGTTAAGCGCCGATGCGGAATCGTCCGCGATTACGGCTTCTTTACGGCTACCCCAGAATCCTCGTGCCCAGTTCCGCTGAACGTAATGTTCCGGGTGAGACCAATGTAATAGATCATTCAGCAATTGCTTATAATTCACCGGCATCTCTTTGGATTTCAGAAAACTGATCGATTGGCGGAGTGAATCGCCGATGTCATCGACATGGGAATTCAATAAGACAATAAAACGCCGTTCGATTGCCGCCCGGTCATCTTCAGACCGAATGCAAGAAGCTAAATGATTTCCCATATTTCCTTGATTTGTATTCAGCGGATGCAATGCAAACAAGGAACCGATCAAGTAATATGCATTTTCCAATTCTTTTGAAGGATTCTCCGGTAAAAAAGGGATGACATAAGGGAACATCTCCGGTACTTCTCCGGGTTTGCACCCTAATCCCCTTCTTAATGCAGCTAAAGCCCCACGATTTTTTGAATCAGCCAATTCAATCAAATAGTCGACAAATCTACTGTATGTTGTTTCCTCCATATGTTCTCCTTTTATCTAGAATGAAAATTTTATCCGTTCGATTCCAATTTAATCAATCCGCGGAATAATACACTGCGAGCTTGGACCGCAGCTTTCAGACCCTTAGCCGAATCGTCAATTTGATGAATTACATCCTCTAATGAATCCTGAGCGGTACTTTGGACAATTTTGCGCCAAATCGAAATTGCTTCCGGGACGTTATCCGCTAAATCTTGTACCAGGTCATAGAATGCAAACTCCAATGGCGGCCAATAGTTATCTTCCCAATGCCAGTGTGCCATTAGTTTTTTAATATCATCATTGGAAGCCCTTCGATTATCCGGTAAGTCCGAATCGGCGGATATCAGCAGCCCCGCCATTGTATTCACGGCAAAAAATAGTTGATTCTTCACATTTTCAGCGTAATCTACCTCTTTCCGTAATTTTAGAGCAAGATCAGTATTTTCGAGGATTTGAAGCGGCAAAGGCATTCGTTCCATTCGGTGAAGTACGATTTTTGAATTGTTTTCGACAACGACACCCACTGTCATCAAGCGCAATTTCATTGAAACGGGAAGATCGTTTTCTTCTATTAAATCAGCAGCCCAGAGTAATGCTTGCGGAGGGCGTCTGTCTTTTGATTTAATATCCAAGAAAGCGGAACTTTGACGCCACAACGCTTTTGATTTATCCAAGTAAAGCATCTTGAAGCCCTTCTTCTCATCTCGTATGTATGCTTTCATGGGGTCTCTGATCTCACCTTGGAGTTTGAGGCCGGGCGCTTCAACTACCTCCTTTACCCATATCTGCCCTTCTTCTTCAACGGGAATTAAATAGACACGCCGATTTTGCCAAGTCAGATAATCCAAATAACCCAGAGGTAAAGTTCTTTCTGGGAAAAAAGGATTATCCATTTCCCAAGCCGGTGCATCTTCGTCCGTTTGGCACAAATTGGGATCGGGATGATCGGGCGCATAGCGCAAGAGATTCAGCATCAGGGTCTGAAATAGCGAATTTCCTTCCAAGAAAAATACTTTTCCCGACAACCAAGGGCCGCCATTAAAAAACAAATTCTTTTGAGGATTCCGAATACCGGGAGTGGCAAAAGTATGAGCGGTAATCAGAATCCGAGCGGCTTGCGCCGGTGTATATCGTGACTCTTCGGTTTCGACCGCATGATAATAAAGCGGAACGGCGGACATTCCGGGTAACAGTTTGATTGCAGCCCAAGGATCCACCAAATCATGACGTTGCTGATAAAAAGGATGCTCTTCATCGAACAAATCAAACCGGTTTTCCCATTGCCGCAGATAAGACTCCAATGCTTTTTCGCTGAAGTGTCCGGTTTGCCATACGTCCATCCAAGAATCTTGGTTATGTGTATCGACTACTCGATGAAGAACAGCTAATAAAAGTCGGATCAAGGAAGCCGTTTCAAGCGGTGAATCTCCTTCAAGAGAATGAAATTCGTGAGCTTGTGACAACGTTTCAAAAAGACCCAATTCGACGGTGGAACCGTCATTTCGTATACAAGGAATCCAAGGTTGTGAAAGCAGATTAAAAGATATTTTCATTGCACCTCCCGTTTCATAATTAATAGTCCCAACTGAGGATCCAGTTTCAAATCGAATGGCGCATCCTCCGGACGGCAAGTCCCATCCACAAATTCTGCCAAGTAGGAATACCGTAATGCAGAGATTTTTGCCCAATTCGATAAAACACTTTTGTTTCTATAATAAAATACTACCTGTTTATTTTGAACGTCAACGCCGGTTCGAAGGAGCACTTTCTGGGTAGGCTGGTCTGGAACTTGATCTATTCGGATCTTGACACCGCTGCCATCCGGATGGGTATTTAATTCACCATTCGGTAAGCGATGCAAGCAAATCAAATGAACACTTTGATCACCCAGACGGGTAAGAGCCTTCATCGATTGATGGACCGCGGGGTCTTCTTCATCCAAATTGTCACTTTCCATTTTTAATAAGCTGTCATCTCTCGGAGGCAAAATTAAACGGTTCTTCGCCTCTATTTGGGCGATTCCGTAATTTTTAAGCATATCACAACGGTAACTATTTATCATATCCTCTGCAAATAGTCTCATAGCGGGTATATTTGTTTCACTATATACCGATTCGATGAGAGATTGTGTCTCAGATGGCAAGGAAACAGAAGCCTTTTCATTCAAAGATGCCATTGTACGCAACAAAATATATGGCTCGTAAATGTACCGGTATCGACCGAAATCCGGTTTACCAGTATTTGTATTTTCCGGCTCGCAAAGGAACAGTTGCGGAAATTGCAACTTGGCAGGGCGTTTACGAAATTCATGACGTTGAAGTCGACCGATCCGCTGAATAAGTAAGTCGATCGGAGCCAATTCGGAGATCATCACATCAAAATCAAGATCAAGGGATTGTTCCACGACTTGGGTTGCGACCAAAACTGCCTGTTGAGGTCGCCCGGGATCGGGTTTTTTTCCGAAACTGTTTACAACTTTATTTTCAAGAACTTCCCGAGATTCAAATGTGAAACGGGCATGGAAAAGCCAGCAAAATTCCGCCGGGCAAACTCCGGCGTTCCGTATGGCTTCATAGATTTCCTGAGCTCTGCCGATTGTATTACAGATTACGACGGCACAACCACCATCAGAAAGTTGATCTTTCAAGACAGAAATTATGGAATCGGTTTCCGGATTAATCCAATGAATGAGAACATTTCTGGATCGATCCGGTGGAAGCGGAAAAGAACGTGAACCTTGGGGATCGACCAATGTGAATCCCGGATAATCCGAATTTGTTTCAGAGCAACTATTTCCGGAATATGCTTTTATTAATTCTTTTCGGGTTTGTGACGGCAAAGTTGCGGACAAGATAATTACCGAAACACCGGCTGCTCTCAACCATTCCAACAAACGGCAGAAAAGTTCTTGCATATATAAATCATATGCGTGAACCTCATCGAAGATGAGAACTTTTCCCCCTAACCCGAACAATCTTACAAAAAAATGACGGGTATTCAAAACACTCAAAAAAACTTGATCCACTGTTCCGACGGCAAAAGAAGCCAATAATGTTCGCTTATGGGGTAAAAACCAGCTCATTGCGGCTAAAGCCGACTCACTGTCTTCTCCGACAGACCGCATGATCATATTTTGAAAATTGTCCTGAAGCAAAGCAGCGCCGTGAACCAAATGAAGATTAATCCGATCATTCGGATAACGTTTTAGAAGGTAATCGTTTTTCGTTCGATCGAACATGGAATTACTGGTGGCCATAGTGGGCATTGCAATGTAGATTCCGCTGCCATGAGCATATTGCACCCAGGCATCCGCAACACTGAAAGCCATTTCTGTTTTCCCGCAGCCGGTAGGTGCTTCAACGATCAGCATTGCCGGTAAATCGCTCAGAGAGGTTGTCTGCAAAACTTTTTCTTGGAGTTTGTTCGGCGGGAAAGAGAAAGTATTTTGAAAATCCAAAGATGATCCGTCGGCTTTCCAACCATCGAAGCCCAGTTGATGAACTGTTTGCTCCGCCTCTGAAAAGGATTGCAGCCGGTATTCGGAAACCGGAATTCGATAATCAGCATAAGGAAACATGTTTTCCATGGAAGCAATCCAATCGGCGGTCGAGACAAAACCGGAAAAAAGCGTTAAAAAGGCATTTCGTTGTTCAGTATCTTCCGGAAGACTAACGGTTTTGAGCGGATTTAATAGAAAATACAGTAAATCATATAAATCCTTTCGGGCTGCTTCCCAAGTCTGGAAATAATCTCCCCCCAGATTTTCGTTTTTACTTTCATCGATTGTCTGAAGAGGCGTCGGCCAGGCACCATGATGGCCGGCAAGAGCTCTTGCGATTGCTTTTGAATCTTTTTTTGTCATTCCGGAAGCGGGTAATAAACTTTCCAATGCCCAGTATGTAACCAGCCCATGGTGTTGCGGAAAACAAAGTTTCGGGAAATTTAACCCCAGATCAATCAGACCCGTTTGTAACTCGATATTTTTACTTTGGAAAGCTGGAGATGCTTTGCCGATATCATGTAATGCGACCCAAAAAGATAAAGTCCTCGAAATTTCTTCCGGATTATTCCCGAGCCAACCGGTAAAACGGTTTTGCAAAGCTGGGGAAAAAAATTTATCCCATAAAACAAGCGCCACTTGAGATGCGTCCAACATATGAAATAATAAAGGATGCCATTGTTTCGATGTCGCGTCGGTTTTCGCCCATAATTTTACTGAAATTTCATTCATTCCTCAGCTCCCCGAATATTGTATACGTCCATTAATCCGTGTACTTCTTTTTCGATCGCTTTTCTCAGGTTCTGGGGCTCCAAAACCTCGACATCTGCACCCCAACCGCGAATCCATGGCATCATTTCCAGCGGTTCCGCTACTTGAGACCGCCAAAGCAGGCTGCCATCTTCCTGCATTTCGGTTCGTTCGGTTTTATGCCAACGGGTTTCCTTGACACGTTGAACAACGTGCGGAGCGAATCTTAAAACGACTTCGATAGGCTTTGTATCGGTGTACCATATTCCCCACGCATTGCTTAGTAACTCAGCCGGATCAAAATCTGATGGAATTTGATACGATTCCGTTAATATCTCGACCCGTTCCAAACGTTCTATTTTGAATGTCCGAAGTGCTTTCGGGGGTTCGGCAAAACCGATGGCATAGGTCGATTGGCCGATAGCGTTCGCCTCAATAAAATATGGGGAAAAATCATATTCATTGATCTTGTGTCCGTCTGAACTACGATGCCAGAGATGGACTTTTCGACCTTCCGCCCAGGCAAGCGTTAGCATTTCTAAGATTTCCAGGTAATGCGGATCCTGCCAACGCTCCGGATCATCCAGTTGGTTTGCCGATTCGCATAAATAATAGCTGATCTGCGGTGCTAAGCGTTCCAGAGCGATCCCAAGCTTGCGAATTGCCGCGGCGGCATGTGGATTTTGGCGTTCCATTCGCGTAGCGAGCAGCCGTGCTGCGAGATGAACCGCTAAGGCTTCATGCAAATTGAAACGGACGTTGATCAGATAAGCTTCCCGATCGATTTTCCATCGACCGATATCATCTATAAAGACTTGTCCGGGGAGGTCCGGCATATATCGATTAACGGTTGAACGATTCACACCAATACGGCGAGCGATTTCGGATTGGGTTAACCCTTGCGGGTTTGCCAATAATAAAGCTTCGATCTGTAAAAGACGATCTGCTTTGGTTTTTGAATGATTGACGGTAGCCATATTTGAACCTTTTCTACAATCTTATCAGAGGGTTGTTGCAGCATACGCAACACTTAATAAAGTTATTGAAACATTTATATATCGATAAGTTTAGCACTAATATCATAAATTTTAATTGAGAAAAATTTTTCTCTACTTTGTCCCAAAGAGTTGGGAACCCTTATCGGATGACAAAAACCGCGCTTCTTGTTGATCCAGGAGCGATCTATTCTGATGATAAAAATTTATGATCAACGGCGACGGTTGTGCGTTGATATTTTATCGATTGGTAAAATGCGATATAAAAAAACAAATATAAGGTAGAATAGGGCTAACAACAAAAACAATAAAATATCCATTTGGAATAATCTTGCAGGAGGTGTCATGATTAATTTGACCCGGGGTGTCCCCGCACCGGAATCTTATGCTTTAGCGGAATTTGCCGAGTGCTTTAAAAAGGCGATGGAAGAAGACGGCGCAAAAGCAATGTCTTATGTAGCTTCTCCCGGCTATGAACCGCTGATTCACCTGATCGCCGATCAGGAAAAGATCAATGTTGACCAGGTTGTAATCGGCAACGGTTCATTGGAGTTGCTGCAGTTTCTGACTTATACGGAAACGCAGCCCGGAGATTGCGTTTTTGTGGAATCTCCGTCTT
>Ga0255342_1001551_pt1 | contig 32284 bp, 37 predicted proteins | sample wastewater_treat_3_FD_192416 | JGI IMG/M metagenome (GOLD analysis project Ga0255342, IMG submission 192416) | Wastewater microbial communities from Lulu Island WWTP, Vancouver, Canada - plant14 | ecosystem: Engineered > WWTP > Wastewater > Unclassified | place: Canada: Vancouver, British...
CCACAAGCACCGGCCGCTTGGTCTTTCCGAGAATCCGCTGGGAGGTGGAGCCGAGGGCTAAAGCCCTGACTGGGTGCCTCCCGCGGGCGCCAAGTACCAGTAAGCTGAAATCTGAGGCTTCTTCGACGATCGCGTCCAGCGTATTTCCCGTGCGGACATGAGGTTCAAGGAAGAAGCCCGACAGCTTGCGGAATTCTTCAGCTAACTCAGCCAGGGAACGGGTAGCGGTATCAGTGATTTCAAGTTGAATTCTGCCTGAAGAACTTATGAGTTGTTTCAGGCTGTCGAGCCACGATTGCTCCAGTACGTGCAGCAGAACTCCTCTTTGCATTGCCAGGGTCGAACCTAGTAAGGCCGCCCGTTCTGCAGCATACCGGGAGTCGGGAGAGAAATCGGTTGCAGCCAGAATGGTTTGAAGCTGTACCATTTTGTCACCTCCAAAGCAGGGTGCTACACAGCACTCCTTTTTTACTTACGGCAGTACTTTTCTTTGGCTTTCAGTTCTTATGACCTGCAGAATGTTGGAAGTCTTCTTTGATTTTAGAATGGCCCTGGCAGTAAATAGAGCGATCAAGAATGCCAGATAGATATACCCGAAAACAGATTGGAACATCGATAATGCCTTTGCTAAGAAAGATGCAGGAATAATATCACCATATCCAATCGTTGTCTGAGTTGTGACGCTGAAATACAGGCAGTCAATATAGTTCACAACTGCTGTTCTGGAAGAGCTATCAGTATTATTGATCAGTGCAGGAGACCCTTCAATAAGTGGTAATAATAGGTAGTAAAAGAAAGAAAAAAAGATCGACACGACTAGGAAAAAAGCCACACAGTAATATGGACTCATAAAGTTGTAAGCAATTTTTTGCCAGAGTTTCTTCATTGCTAATAACCCTCCTTTAAGATCGCTTTTTCAATGAATGGCAAGCAGCAACAGGATGATTTAGCTTATAACGGTGTCCATTTTGTTCCAGTGCTTACCAGTCTTCCTTCATGCTCATGAACCCCTTAGTCCAAGCTTCAACCCTATAGCCAACGATTAAATATTAAAAACGACTAAGGAACCTTTATTGCTGAGCTCAACAAAAATGCCGCAACCTGTATTGCAGGTGGCGGCCCGACCATCCACTATTAAATCCTCCAGAGCATTAAAGCGCTGGACCCCTTTCAAAGACTATCATTTGTTTTTGTATCTACCCCTATTATATGAACCCTGTAAGGGGGAGTCAACCCTTTTCAGAAAGTGTGTGGGTGTAACCTTTTCCACATGTAATCTTGTATCGCTTATTAGGACCTAATTCCGTTTGTTTCAGGAAGAAGCAAATAATTCTCCAAATTTTTGAAAATGAGATTTTTTATAATTAATAATTTTCACTGATACACAGTTGTCAGTCTCATCTGATATTTTTTTATTTTGGGATGACAATAACACAAAGGAGAACGCTATGGACCCCTTTACAGGACTTGGGTGTTTGATAATTTATGTGGTTTACTCCCTGTTCAAGGGTAGGCCGAACTATGTTGACAGTGAATCTGCACGAAACTTTAGAAAACTTCGGAATAACGCCCTGAAAGATGTAAGCGGGTTGAAGGAGGTAAAGGAAATAAAGAAAAGATGCTTCAAATAGAAGTTGGTTGAGCATATTTGACTGGATGTTCGGCAATGCTGAAAAAGTGAGGTCATCATGACAGAATATACATTTTACATCAACGGTGAATATAAGACAGTAGAAGCGGATACCAAGGAAGAGGCGGTCAAGGAAGCTGGTATTGAGGAAGGAGACGCCTACGATCTGGTTGGGACTGACAGCTTTGATGATAAATGCTTTCTCTCCGCTATTACTGATGAGATTCTCTTTGGGTCTTAAGGAGGATTGAACTGATGGGTCATGGTTTCGGAGCAATAGGATATATAGCAGCTCTTCTTACAACGTTTTCCAGCATTCCCCAGATCATTCGGATATACCGGCTGAAAGAATCCAGTGATATATCCCTGTGGACAACATCTGCCCTGTCCATAGGGATTCTCCTCTGGTTCATCCACGGAATTGTAATAGGAGATCTGCCGGTTATCCTAGCTAATGGCTTCTCTTTGGGACTGTCTGTCTTGATGCTCGGGTTGGCGGTGAAATATCGGTATAGTACCATCGTCTATAGCAGAAGAACGAGACGTAAGTGGCTTTGAACTAACAAAAATATTTGCAATCTCTGTCTCAAAGCAGTAGGATTTTTGCAAATAGTGCATGGTAGCACCTATTGGGCATTTAATGTCTAAACTAGTAATGGCTGCTAGTTATTTGTTATTTCGTTGGGGGGTCGGCTTATAAAAAGTGTTGAGAAGTACATCTATTCTCTAAAAAGGAAAACACTCTATGGCTGAAGAACTGAAACGAGCTGGTGGAGTGAGGTAATGGATTTTTTGAAGTCACAAGAATCAAACTCCCCGATATGTTCTCCAGAGTCTTTTGGACTCCGGTTGATCAAGAGCGCTAACCAGTTAAAGAAAAGGGGTGATATGAAAGAGAAGGATGAGGACTAGGCTTAACTCGGTTGGCATACTTCCAAGGGAACCAAGCAAGATGGTTCGTTTTTACAAGTATCGTCATAATTAAAAAAGGCGCTTCCATTCACTGTGAAAATTCTTCGTGGAATATCTGGTGCAATCATTTTATTTAACCACGTTCTTTATCATGATCTCCTGCAAAATCCTTTGAGCAAACTTTTCCTGTATCGTCCACCCAGCCGTCTCCAGCACCTTTCTTGCTCTTGAGTCTACGGTACCGATAACCAGGAGTTCCTTCCCCTTGATCCCCGGGATCTTTCGGATAGCCTCCGATATAGACTTCTCTTTATTTGCAGATCGCTGGGTCCAAGCCAGATAATCAAGAGGTAGAATAGCCACGACTGTTCCGTCCACCTTTTCAAGAAGGGGAAGGCTATCAGCTTTGATGAAAGCACGAATAGACTCTACCCTCTCATTGTAGAAACCCATGAGCTGTGCCATGGCCCGCATAAAGACTGCCATTTGCTCGTTCTGAGCGTAGCAAGCTGCAATAATAAACACTGCCCTGTCTGTTGCACAGTCTTCATGTTCGCCAATTCTCCAACGAGGAGTGTCTGCTCGAAGGGATTATAATTGGCATTATTGAGAAAGAGCTTCGCTATAGGTTCTGAAACTCCCATTGTTGACAATTTCTGAATGTTTATTTCTTGGAGCTCAGAGGGAGTCTTGTCCCGCACCAGGGATCTCAGACTGTCAGCTGCGCTCGTTATAGAAACTACAGCACCCGCTCCGCCTGGAGCGAGTGAAAAAGCTGTCTTCGCAGCGAGACTTCCAGCAGTTGCTGTCCAAGAAAGTGAATCAAGCGTTTTTTGAATAGGAGCATACGATGAATAGGGGTCCACACCAAACTTATGCGCGAATTCACGTTTCGTCTCTGCGTGCCCCAAGACTGACATTAAGGTGCTGGCCTGGTAAGGATTATCACTTGAAGACTCAGAAGCTACCCTGCTGAAGAATCGACCTATTCCGCTCCCAACTGCTGAAAGAGTGTCTAGAGGGTCTTTAATCAATCCCTTTGCGGTATAGAAAGTGCCCTTAGCCGCTTCTCTTGTTGCTTTGGCAAAGACATCAGTACTCCGCAACTGCTCCATCCTGTGTAACGCTCTGAGCTCATGCATTCGTTTCAACAGAAGCGCGGTTCCTTCAACAATTATAGGTCCATAGTACGTATCTAACTCATAAGTGCTAGCAATACCATCGTTGTTGACCCTCTCTTTTATCGTGTAGTTGGGACCTTTCAACCATTGATTTGGAATGATTTCGGAGGCCTTCAGAATAATTGGTACGCTTTGCAAACTGATCGAAAAGGCTGGTCGAACGGAGAGTATAACGATGATGCACCCTGCCGATAGTACAATAATACTGAACAAGATATTTTTGCAGATTCTGAACATGTGGAGATACTATTTAAATATAAACCACCGTCCAGGGTTATTTCCACCTTTACAGTGTCTTTACTGTTTCGAGGAAGATGCGTAACTACCTTACCAGAACCTCTGGCGCTGTCATGTGCTGTCTATCATCAAGAATCAACATTCTCTTTATGTTTGAGCAAATAGCAGATGGTGGCAATTTAAGAAGAGTTTGTGGTAACCTATCCCTATAAAATGAAAACATGAGCTGTACCTCGTTTTTCCTTAGGCGAGAATTTGTTGAAATTGGTATTCTAAAACTCTGTTTATCAGACTCCAATGGCGGTAGCGTATCACCGAATAGAAGAACTGCGAAAAAAATGCTCAATTGGGATGCAAGCCAAATAAAACATATTAGGAGGTCAAAATGTTCAGAAGGAAATTCATTAACAGATATCTTGTATGCTTATTTGTCTCATTGATATTCCTAGGGTATGGAGCCATTACTCTTTGCAGGGCTAACGATGTCAAGTATTTGAGAAATAACATTCATGTCCAAGAGCACAAGAATGAAGAATACAGGGCAAGTTATGCTAACTGGACAAACCCTGGCAAAGGCCATATAATCATTCCGGTCAACACGCCTGTTAAAATAGGAAATTTTAGAAGAGGATTTACCCTTGTCACCCAGGATTCACGTAAGACAATCCTTTTTGAATATGACGAATCCAGAATGGGCATGACTGAAGATAAATACATTGATTTGATAACATCCGCCCAACCTATAAAAATAGATGATTTTTCAGAAACCGACCGTGAAGGGATTAAGGATGGGAAGGTTCGTGTAGGCATGACAAAGGATGGGGTTAGAATCGCTCTGGGCTATCCAGCAACCCATAAAACTTCCTCCCTCAATGAAAACACCTGGATTTATTGGACAAATAGGTTCAAGTCCTTTAAGGTTGAGTTTGATGAAAAAGGAAAAGTTACAAAAATTCAATAGCGGGGTTGCATAAGAATTTATGGAAAAAAGCAAAATTGCCCTCGTAACGGGAGGAAGCAAAGGAATTGGAGCGGCAATTGCACAGTTGCTTGCTACTGATGGTTTTGAAATCTGGTTAAACTACAAAAGTGACCACCAAGCAGCGCAAGAGGTGGCGAGGAAGGTGAAAGGAATTGGAAGAAAGTGCGTTTTGCTTCCCTTTGATGTCTCTGATTCGGAGGAAGTCCAGTCCCACCTAACACCCCTGCTGGAAAATGAAACACCCTATGCCTTAGTTAATAATGCAGGTTTTAATAAAGATGTTATCATGGCCTGGATGACATCATCAGAATGGAGCGATGTGCTCAAGGTCAACCTTAATGGTTTTTTTAATGTCACAAAACCAGTATTAAATGGGATGCTAAGAAAGAAAGAAGGGCGTATCATCAGCGTAGTTTCCACATCGGGCCAGAGTGGCATGCCAGGCCAGACAAATTATTCCGCCGCCAAATCAGGTTTGATTGGTGCTACAAAAGCATTAGCCGTTGAAACGGCAAGGCGTAATATACTCGTGAATGCAGTTTCGCCTGGTTTCATAGAAACTGAGATGGTGAAAGATCTTCCAAAGGAAAAAATTCTGCCCATGATTCCCATGGGTCGTTTCGGGACCCCCATGGAGGTAGCAGCCGTGGTCAGCTTCCTCTGTTCTGAAAAGGCATCATATATTACGGGGCAAGTAATTGCGGTGAACGGCGGTGCTTACCGTTAATGCGCTGTTTTCTGATAGACTTTTGTTGCATTATACTCATAAGTCAGAGCCAAAATTGTTGCTAACAATGTTTAAATGATTGTATGTATAAAGTCGCAATAACAGGTATTGGCATAATTTCCTGCCTCGGCATCACAGTGGAGGACGTAGGAGCAGCTCTTCGTTCTGGAAAATCTGGGATAGCCATTGATGAGGAAAGGATTAAACGGGGATTTCGTAGTCCTCTTACGGGCATCATAAAGGGTTTTACCCCTCACGGCAGCCTTTCACGAAAACATCTTAAGACGATGCCTGATTTTGCAGTGCAAGCATACACGGCTTCATTAAACGCAATATTAATGTCTGGGCTTGAACTTAAAGACATCCAAAACGGCCAGACCGGTCTCATATTTGGCTGCGACTCAAGCTGTATAGCTGCCATTGAACAAACTAAGATGCTTAATGAGCTGGGGGAAACGAGGTCGCTCGGGAGTGGTCTTGTCTTTCGATCCATGACCTCGACAATCACAATGAACTTGAACACCCTTTTGAAAACCAAAGGGGCATGCTGGTCAATTAGCTCCGCCTGTTCAAGCGGCGGGCATGCCGTGGGTCAGGCAGCAGACTTAATAACCTTGGGACGACAAGAACGCATGATCTGCGGCGGTGCCCAGGAAATCAACTGGGAGTCAATGTGCAGCTTCGACGGAATTAGTGCTTTTTCTACAAGAATTGACAAACCCGAGGCAGCATCCAGACCTTTTGATGCAAATCGGGATGGACTAATACCGAGCGGCGGAGCTGCCGCGCTGATCCTTGAACGCTATGATCTGGCAGAAAAGAGAGGCGCTAAAATTCTAGGCGAGGTTCTTTCTTACGGATTCTCTTCAGACGGTAATAATATCTCTGTACCAAGCGAAGAAGGTATCAGGGCTGCAATACATCAAGGATTAATGAGGGCGAACTTCAAACCCTCTGACATTGAATACATTTGCGCTCACGCAACCTCCACACCAATTGGGGACGCAGTAGAGGCTGCTTGCATCTCTTCTGTATTTGGGGAAAACACTCCTTACGTCTCTTCTGTAAAATCAATGACAGGGCACGAACTCTGGATGGCAGGGGCATCACAGGTGGTATACACAGTAATCATGGCGCAGCAAGGTTTCATAGCACCAAACGCCAATTTTGAGAATCCGGATCAATACTCTGAAAAATTGAATATTGTACGCGAAACCATTCATACTCCACCTCGCACAGCTTTGTGCAACTCTGCAGGCTTTGGGGGTACAAACTCCTGTTTAATCCTTAAATTCAACTGATGAAATATGATTGTCTGGTCATAGGTGGTGGCATATCTGGGATGACTTCAGCCATCATCATGGCCAAGAAAGGTTACCACACGGCTATCCTGGAAAAATCTCATTCTCTTGGCCCAACAATCAGAGGGTTCGAAAGGCAAGGTCTTTTTTTTGATACAGGCTTTCATTATACCGGAGGCTTCAATAATGGAGAACCTCTCGATGTTTTTTTCCGCTACCTTGGTCTATCCGACAAACTTGAAAAGCGCCCCCTTGATGAGGAAGGTTTTGATTCATTTCGATGCCTCCAACCAGCTTTTGAGTTTCTCTTTCCTTATGGCTATGATCGAATCCGTGAGAAACTCGCACAAGTTTTTAAAAAAGATCTGGCAGCTATCGATATATATCTCAAGACGGTGAGAAAAATATATAACTCTCAACCATACATAAATCTGGATATTAGAATGGATTCAGGGCTGGGATCAGTACACGGGGCGAGCCTGAAGACATTCCTCGATGACATTACCGGTAACGAAATGCTCAAGTGCGTCCTATCTATGCACTACCTCCTCTATGGTGTGTTACCTGATGAAGCACCATTTGCACTCCACGCCCTTGTTGCAGGGTCCTACTATGAATCAGCTAACAGTGTAAAAGGTGGAGGATTGGCGCTTGCCAATGCGTTTCAAACCCGACTCCAAGAGCTTGGCGTTGACACTTACTGCGGGAGTGAGGTAACGGAAATCTGTCTTCTTAACGACAATTCAGTTTCTGGTGTTCGATGCGGAGAAGACGAAATTCTGTATTGTCAGAAGTGTGTATCAACAATCCATCCACAAGCCCTCATCAAAATACTTCCCGATTCTGCATTTCGGCCTTTTTACAGAAAGCGTGTTCAAACCCTTGAAGATACGTTTTCTGCTCTCATCGTATACGCTAAGTCTTCCCAGTTGCTGGATACGCTTGACCGGACAAACTTTTTTCTTTTTCCTGAAATGGCCCTTCGAAATACTGAGATGAGTGGTCCCATCGAGGAAAACCCAATGTTCATTGCTCGGGCCAGGGCGGATGATGGAAAGATGCAGCAGGATGGATGTATAATTATCTGTCCCACACCTCACCTGAGATCCGAATCCCGGACAACTCTATTTGAGGAAACCAACTCTCTCGATTATGATTCTCTCAAAAACCATTTGGGTAGGGCAATAATTGCACATGTTGAGAATTCTTACCCTGAGCTTGAAGGAAAGCTGACCATAGCCGACTGTGCAACGCCGCTAACCTTGCAAAAAATCACCAACAGCCCATTTGGAAGTCTCTATGGGGTTAAGCATAAAATCGATCAGTATAATCCTCTACCATTAACAAAGATCAAAAACCTCGTTTTGGCTGGACAGTCAATTATTGCTCCCGGCGTTTTTGGTGCCACCACTTCAGGCTTTCTCGCCTGCGGATCAATCCTGGGACATGACACAATCATAAAAGAACTGAGGCAATGTTTATGAAAAGAGTAGTAGTGACAGGTATGGGTGCCATATCCCCTTTTGGAAAAGGCGTGGATGTACTCATGGATTCCCTATTTGCAAACGAGAGCGCGGTTAAAAGCGTCCCGGCTCTTGCTGAAATTGGAAGTTTGAGAACAAGGGTAGCCGCCATCGTTCCTGGCGTCGATCCAAAAGAAATTCCAAGGAAATTCAGGCGTTCTATGTCCCAGATGTCTGTTTATGCAACATTAGCCTGCCAAGAAGCAGTTGCCATGAGCCATATCACTGAAGGGCATTGTTCAAGCGGAGATCTTGGCGTATCGATAGGTTCGACAGTGGGGAGCCCAATTGCCACCCATGCTTTCTACAAGGATTTTCTGAGTAGCACTACCCTTGATAACGTCAGGGCTACACTGTTTTTCCAGATTATGAGTCACTCCTGTGCGTCTAATGTGGCTCATGTTCTGGGGATAACAGGCAGGCTCCTTGCTCCATCATCGGCATGTTCAACAAGTACTCAAGCCATAGGTTATGGTTATGAGATGATCGCCTCTGGTAAACAAGATATAATGCTTTGTGGTGGGTCAGACGAATTTCATCTCCTTTCTGCTGCAACCTTTGATATTATCAATGCAGCCTCTATTAATTATAATGAAAGACCGCACATGACTCCTCGCCCTTTTGATGTCCATCGTGATGGTGTCGTAATGGCTGAAGGGTGTGGTATTCTTGTTCTTGAATCCTTTGAGTCTGCGGTAAATCGTAACGCACCAATATTGGCAGAGGTGATTGGTTTTTCGACAGTGACAGACCATGTCAGTATTGCTGATCCGAACGTAGATTCAATAGAAATATGTATAAGAAAAGCCCTTTTGGATGCAAATATCAGTCCTCATGAAGTTCATTATGTTAATGCGCACGCAACCGGCACTGTCCTTGGTGATATTGCAGAAGCCGGGGCAATAACGAGAGTCTTCGGAAACAATATTGCCTTAAGCAGCTTGAAAGGACACCTTGGACATACCATGGCAGCATCTGGTGCTTTGGAGACAATCGCAACGATTGAGATGATGCGTCGAAGCACCCTTATCCCCACTCGTAACCTGGATAACATTGATCCCTTGTGCGAGGGGCCGAGGTTCTTACAGAATTTCGATAAAGCTGAGATTGAAGTCGCCATAAAAAATAACTTTGCCCTGGGTGGCGTCAATTCATGTGTAGTAATTAGGAGGCTCAAAAATGACCGATGAAAAGGTAATCGAAATTATCGACACCTCTCTTGCTAACGAATTTGAACTCGACATCGAGATGATGGTCCCTGATGCACTTCTCTATGAAGATCTTGGTCTTGATAGTTTAGACAGAGTGGACACTGTAATATTGCTGGAACAGGCTTTTAAGTTCAAGATCAGAGAGGAAGAAGAAATCAGAAAAATCCGTACCCTTGGGGATATCCACGTCTTTGTAATAAACAAAATTCATAACCTGAGGGAAACTGAAGGTGACATCACGTAACGCCCGTGGGACTGGCTATAGAGTTAGGCGTGCAGAGTTGTGGCGCTTTGTTTGCTCCGTGCCCATGAATATGTCTGCCTATCCCTTGATTGTAATCTGGACTCTCGTATGTATCCTCTGTTTCCCAATCGTCTTTTCCTTTTGGAGGATTGTGCTCGGATGGGAGGGCGATCGTACCATGCGCCTTTTCGTCTGGTTATATGGAAGGGGATGGCTTGTTATCATGTCTCCCTTCGTCCGGTTTAAGAGAATGGGTTTTGACAAAAGAAATATTTCACCCCCCTACATTATCGTTGTTAATCATCGGTCCTTTTTTGATTTTTGGTGTATGGCCCTTTTACCTTTCAGTAATGTCGCTGCAGCACTTCGATCATGGCCTTTTAAAATGTTCTGGTTCGCTCCATTCATGAGGCTTGCAAGGTATTTAGACGTCGAATCTCTGGGGTGGACAGGCTGCCTTTCATCGGGCGCTGAAATATTAAAAAAAAGTGGGGTAGTCCTGTTCTTTCCCGAAGGCCATAGAAGTCGTGACGGGAAGCTGCAACGCTTCTATTTCGGTCCTTTCAAGCTTTCCGAAGAAACAGGCATAAACATACTACCTCTCTGCCTTACCGGTACAGATGTGCTTCTACCACCCGGCCATTGGTGGATGATGCCGGCAAAGATATGCCTAAAGGCACTTACACCAATTGATCCCAAAGACTTTGGCAGAACCTTAAGTCATATAACACTACAGAAGCATACAAAGGCTATGATTGCCCAGGGTCTTGAGGAATTAAGAAAAGCATGAGCACTTCCCTTTCACTCCCTCTGTCGGCGGATTTATTAGTGCCACAGAGGCCACCTATACGGGTTATCGATCGGCTTATTGAATTCGATGAATTCCGAGGGGTGGTGGAATCATTCGTCAGCCCTGACAGTATTTTTGTAAGGGATGATGGTTCCGTCGAAGAGGTTGCCATGGTGGAAATCATAGCCCAGGCATTTGCAGCAGTCAAAGGGTACGCTGATATCCTCAAAGGAAAGCCAGTCAATAAAGGCTTACTTGTGGAAGTCAAACGTTTAAATATCACAGGTAAGGCCTTTGGCGGAGAAAGATTATTAACCTTCCTCAAGCGCATCGTTGACATGGATGAGTTTTCCCTTGCCGAAGGCAAAGTGATGCATAACGACCAATTGATAGCATTAGGCAACGTCATGGTATGGGTGCCGAAAAATATATTATGATTCGAAGACTGTTCTTTTTCCTGGGCATCGTTATTCTTTTGGCACATTTTAATGCTTTCAACCGTAATGTCGATGCGTCACAGCGTCCTGAAATCACGCCTGATAACAAGTCAGAAGCTTTTGCTCGCATCAGTTCCGAATCAAAAAACCTCCAAACAATTTCAAGCGATTTTACCCAGGAAAGGCATCTCGCTGTGTTGAAAGACCCTCTCCTTTCAATTGGGCGGTTCGGATACATAAAACCGGATTCTCTATACTGGGAAATAACAAAACCGGTTCCGTCAGGGTTTGCGATGATAGGTGGAAAAGCGAGACGCTGGATGAACAATCAAAGGCATTCACAATCCTTTGACTTGGAAAAGGAGCCTGTTATCAACATGATCGTGGAACAGATATTCGCCTGGACCAGGGCTGATTTTCCCTGGCTTGAGAAAAGATATACCATTACCGTCTCTGACGAAATCCCCACTGAACTCAGGCTTGTTCCCCTCTCATCACAAGAAAAAAAACATATTTCCCATCTTATGGTGAGATTCTCGAAAAACTGGTCGCAACTCAATTCCGTTGAGATCCACGAGAAAGGAGGAGACTTCACCCGTATCATATTTGTTAATACGATCCTGAACCAGCCGTTGCCCAAAAGCTTCTCCGAATAATGCCCCGTATGCTGAACTGTTTTGCCCGACTATTCGATTACTTCTCCCACAACAGAATACTCTTGTACTCTCTTGTGGGTGCCGTTGTCCTAGTCAGCCTCATTACGCTCAAGAACCTCAGTTTTACTGAAGACATTCTACCCATGCTCCCTGATGGATCATCGGATGCAGCGCTAGACTTTGAATTTCTCCAGCAGGCGCCCTTTGCACAGAAGGTGGTGATCAATCTCAAGTCTGAAGGAGTGAGCGAGCAGGCCCTTATTGTGGCAGCCGATAATATTGCCGCCCACCTCAAGCAACCATATTACACACGGGTGGTCACAGGGCCAAACATACCGTCTCCCGCGGAGATTCTCTCCTGGCTTACCCGGGTCACTCCCTCCCTTATGAATGATGCAGACATGCAAGAGGTAGCACGTTTGCTCACCCCAGGCCATATTCACATGAGGCTGCAGGAAGTCAAGAACAGGCTCAATTCTCCGGAAGGATGGGTAGCAAAGACCTTCCTGTTGGAGGACCCCCTTGGATTCCATCAAATTGGGTTTGAGAAACTGCGTTATCTCAATATGTTTCATGGTATGAGCCTTCGTGAAGGCCATTTTACAAGTTCTGATGGAAAAAACGTTCTCATTATAGGCGAAACCCCTATAAAGATTACTGACGTCCAACGATCAAAGGAACTCGTCGGACACACCCGGGATGCCATCGACAAAAACATTCCCCGCGGTATTGTCGGTTCCTTTATTAGCGGTCATTCGTATACGACTGCAAATGCGGAGACTCTAAAACGAGACTTGTCGATCATACTCACGTGTGCTCCACTGATCATCCTGCTACTCCTTGTAGCATTCATGAGGAACTGGCGTGCGATTCTCGTTTTCCTTGTCCCCACAACGGTAGTATGCATCGCTACTGCTGGTGTGCTGTATACTTATCAAACGATCTCCGCAATAACCATTGCGTTCGGTTCCGTTTTGATGGGAATCTCCGACGATTATCCCATTTACACCTATTTTTCATTGCGGAGCAAAAAAGCATTCGGTGGTAAGGCCGTCACTGAAATTGCGCGCCCTGTTTTGGCGAGTGGCTTGACCACCATGGCCACCTTCAGCGCCCTCTTTTTTTCCGACCTTCCCGGTCAGCGTCAAATCGCATGGTTTTCCCTCATCGGCATTGTTGCTTCACTAGTCTTTTCACTGGTAGTCTTGCCACACTTGCTCAAAGGATTACCTTCCACTAGCCATGCTTCTGTAGCTCCTGGCCCCTCAAAAGGCTTCTCTTACAGGGGACTTCTCCTTGGAGGCTGGCTCGTTCTCATGATGGTCTGCGCGTGGCAGGCCTCTTCCTTGAAGTTCAATGGCGATATGCGGGCCATCAATATGGTTCCATGGGCATTGCGAACCACTGAGGCCAGTTTTCGTGAAACGTGGGGAGATTTCCGCGGCAAAGCCCTTCTAACCGCTAAAGGTGATGACCTTCAGGCTGCCTTGAGGAATAACGACCTCATATTCGATCATCTCAAAAAAAAACTTCCCAATGAGCAGATCATAAGTCTTTCCCCTATCCTCCCGTCAATTGCGACACAAGAAGAAAACCTCAAGGATTGGGCAATGTTCTGGGGCATAAATAAAGACAAGTTACGGAATCTCCTGGCCCAAGAAGGCGAGAAAATTGGATTTCTCCCTCATGCCTTTGACATTTTTTTAGAAAGATTAGCCGTTATGCCTGCTCCCATCACGATAGAATCTCTCAAAAAGATGGGTTTCGGTGATGTTATCGATGCAATGATTATACAACGGGATAAGACCACCCAGGTGTTTACCCTAGTACCTGACACCCCTGAAGTGTCCTCACTCTTCGAAAAGCCCAAAGATACCCCATTTGTGAGTCGGTTCATTTCACAGAGGCGCTTCAGCGAAATTATGGGCAAGGCAATATTTCACAATTTCATAAAGTACATCATCATAGCTTCAATAGTAATAATTCTGTTTCTTTTCCTGATGTTCCGAAATGTAAAAAAAATACTTTGCGCATTGATTCCTGTTGCCACCGGTCTTCTTGTCATGTTCGGAACCATGGGCTGGAGCAGAATGGAATTTAACCTTTTTAATATCATTGCGAGCATTCTTGTCATTGGTCTTTCTGTCGATTTAGGCATATTTATGGTCAGTAAGGTTTCGGAAGGGTATGACCACAACACAAGCATGGCGGTGTTTCTCGGGGGCATGACCAGTCTTGTTGGGATGGGTGCATTGGCCCTCGCCTCTCATCCGGCCCTCTATTCGCTCGGCATAACTGTGCTCCTTGGTATGTGTGGCGCCATTCCATCCGCCCTTTTTGTGATTCCTGCCTTTTACGGCCCGGTAACGGTTAGAGCATGAGCAGACTCAGAACTGCAATCCAGGCATCAGCAAGAGGTCCGGCAACCAGAACTGAATCGGGAACCTATGTGAAGACGTATTGCTTTGAGTCCGACTTCATCGGATTCTCAGGTCATTTTCCAGGATATTCGATCCTTCCTGCCGTGATCCAAGTTTTTGCAGGGCTTGTAACTGCTGAAGAAATAAAGGGCTATCCCCTTCAGCTCATCACCATAACAAAAGCCAAGTTTCATATTGAAATCCGTCCGGGACATGAAATTCATGTAGAATGCCGGGAGGGAACTGCACAGGGCAAGGAGAGTATCGAATTTACACTGATCGTCCCCGAGGGCATCGCCGCTAAGGTTGCTGCCATTGTAGCCAAAAAAGAGTAAAAGAGGTTTTACGACTATGCGAAAACCGTATTTTCCATACAAGAAAGGAGATCCACAACCCCTTCGTGTCCAAGTTGAGAGAAGGGTTCGCTTTGAAGAGGTCGACCAGCTTGGCATGGTCTGGCATGGACGTTATGCGAGTTATTTCGAGGATGTACGAAGCGCTGCAGGAGAACGTTACGGCATCGGCTACATGGACTTCTACAATAACAGGGTTGTTGCACCTGTTAGAATAATACACATGGACTTCCATCATCCTTTAAGGTTCAACGAGACCATAACGATTGAAAGTATTCTTCACTGGACCGAGGCAGCGCGTATTAATATCGAATATATCATACTTAATAGCGAGGGCCGCCTTGCCACCACAGGCTATACCGTGCAGGTACTAATCGATGGAGAGAATAATCTATTACTTATTCCTCCTTCTTTCTACCGGGAATTCCGTGAGAAATGGCGACAAGGACAGCTCACTTGAGGGAGGTGTGGATAACAGATTCGGGCGTCGCCACGGGGGCCGGCTTGAGTCTTGAGGAGACGTGGCAAACGCTCCTCACAGGAAAAACAGCAATACGCGACATTACCCGATTTCCTGTAACGTCATACAGGTCAAACTTAGGGTCATGTATCACCAAATTGCAGCCATCGGGGTCTGCCTCACTGATCCACGTTCTTCTCCATCTTCTTGTTGATCAGATAGGTCCTGTCCCGGAGGATTCCCTCCTTGTCACGGCAACGACCAAGGCCGGCATCGACAACCTGGAGAAGTTGAAACGCGGTGTTGCCGCTCAATCACGAGATATTCTACCGTCTGCTCTTTCAAGTATCATTGCGCAGAAGCTGAGCCTGACCAATAACCGATCACTGAACATAAGTGCAGCATGCGCGTCTTCCACTGTGGCCGTTGCTCAGGCGGCGGCATTAATATCATCAGGAGCCATAGAATCTGCCGTGATCAGCTCAGCAGATGTTATCACTGAGTTCGTCTTTTCAGGCTTCTCAGCCCTGCAAGTTTTATCTCCTTTTCCCTGTAAACCCTTCGACAAGTACAGGGCAGGACTTTCCCTGGGAGAAGGAGCTTCATTTCTGACACTCATGAGCGCAAGTCGCGCCAAGCGTCTCGGCCTTCATGAAAAAGGCATCATCGCGGGTTTCGGCATAGCCAATGACGCCGTTCATATCACAGCGCCGGACAGAAACGGCTCTGGGCTTATCAAGGCGGTCATGAGGGCTATGGATGTGGCAAAGATCAAAAAGGACAATATAGCAGGGATTAGCGCTCATGGCACAGGAACGATTCACAACGACCTTATGGAATTAGCCGCCTTCCACTCAGTCTTTGACGAAGATTGCCCTCCTATCTATTCTGTAAAAGGATGTATTGGGCACACGTTCGGGGCTGCTGGCGGGATTGAGATTGTCCTAGGCAACAAAGCCCTTTCCGAGCAAACAATTCCACCAACTGTTGGCTTTTCAGAACCAGAGACAGGTGCGGAAGGGCTCGTCAGTTCGCAACCTTTATCCATAAAGGGAGATTATCTGCTGGTCACAAATTCGGGCTTCGGTGGGATTAATGCCGCCATCGTATTAAAGAGGGGGGCCCAGTTGTGAAAGTTGTAATTTCCGGCATAGGCTGGGTAAATACAAGCGGCTACTCTCAGGGAAGACAAGCAATCTTCTCGCGAGGGTGCGAGGAAAAACTGCCTAAGCTCCTCCCGAAATCCTTATTTCTCAAGCCCTTTCACCGTTTCGGAAGGTTGGATGAGTATTCCAAACTTGGCCTGGCTGCCATAGCGCTGGCACTCAAAGATGCGCGCCTTGAAGCTTGGTCAAGGGTTAGAAACATTGCAATTATTTCCTCTACGGTATTTAGCTGTTTAAACACAGACGAACAATATTATGAAACTGTGCTGCCTGAAGAGGGTCGTTTAGCCAGTCCCTCGCTTTTTGCATACACACTACCAAATGCTTTTTTGGGGGAGGCTGCAATCCATTTTGGCCTATCTGGTGCAACTTACGTAATTAATGAACCCACCCTTTCTGGCCTTTTCGGCATGTTCCTTGCTTTGAATAGTATCAAAAGAGGCGAACATGAGACAGTGATTGTAGGTGTGTGCGACTATGGGCCGCCTCCAATCCTCTCAACGGTAAGCAACTCTATCCCTGAAGCGCTCTTTTTTGTCCTTCAGAATGTTGAACTAAACAAAAAACTCCTTTCATACGGTGAACTCACGGAGGGCAAAGAAATGCAATTATTTTTTAATAGTGAGGAGATTACTAATCTTAATAACCTCGCACATAAGTGCACTTATACTCATGAAATGAAGAAAAGGGACAACGCCTCATAATGAAAATGACACTTATCTATCCTAAATGGCCAAAACTAGAACGGCAAACTGAATTCCATCTTCCGCCCCACGGCCCTGTGGTTTTTGCCGCAGAAGTTCCATCCGACGTTGATCTCGCTTTTATTGATGAAAATGTTCAGAAATCCAGTGAGGATGATCATCCTGATGTTGTTGCCCTCTCGGTGATGCTTACGAGTCAGTTACCCAGGGCCTTCGAAATTTCTCATCATTACCGAGAACGAGGGATTCCAGTGATATTTGGAGGCATCGCCACCATGCTCCACGGTGAGGAAGTAATAAACCACGCCGATTCTGTGTTCCTGGGAGAGGTTGAGGGTAGATTTGCTGGAGTGCTCGATGATTTCATCCATGGCAGATTGAAGAAAGTTTATAACTATATGTCCAACCAGCCCGACATTGGACTTGTTGGTAATGCTAGGCGAGACATTTTGGATCGGTCTCTTTACAATTACCGTGGAGTTCAAATGCTGGACCTGATTCACGCATCGAGGGGCTGTAAGTTTAATTGTTTCCCCTGTTGTACGGCCTTTCTTGGAGGAAGACAATTCCGCCCGCGACCGATAGACAAGGTAGTTCAGGAAATGGAATCCATACCAAACAACAGGTTGTTCCTGGTAGACAACTCCCTGGCCCAGGATCGTCAGTGGCTTATCGATCTCTTTTCGGCAATGATTCCTCTCAAAAAAAAGTGGGTTTCCCACCCTGTTCTTGATGATGATGAAGTCCTCGGACTTGCTGCCAAGGCAGGCTGCTGGTATGTCTATCAAGCAATTGTTGATTCATCTGAATGGGTACGTAATAAAGTCAAGCGATTGAAGGATCAGGGTATAGGCGTGGAGGGAACCATAATCTTGGGAACTGATGAACAGGACGAGGATTATATCAAGCGACTCGTTGACTTTCTCATGGAAATAGAGCTGGATATGGCAGAGTTTACCATTCTAACTCCTTATCCTCACACACCAATACGGGAGAGCTTTCTAAAAGAAGGAAGAATCCTGAGCAGCAACTGGCTCGATTATACAGCGGATAAGGTTGTCTTTCAGCCAAAACAGATGACCCCAGACAAACTCCAGGAAATGTACTTCTATGCGTGGGACACATTTTACAGTAATGGGGGACAACAGCTTAAAATGGGCGAACTCTTCAAGAAAGTCATCCGCAAAGAAATCGACGATGGAACATACCATCGATACGATGCGAAAGTAAAACGCACCATCAAAACGCGGCAGGCAAAAATATGAGTAAGGTACTTCTTATTTCATCAAACACCCTAACAGAGCCCTACCCTGTCTATCCTCTCGGAATGGCAGTCGTAGCCTCAGCTCTTTCATCAAAAGGTCACAACGTAATGCAATACGATTTTCTGGCCGCAGCGCAGTCCCTGGAAGCCCTTCGAGATGCAGTCGTGGACTTTGACCCCGATTATGTTGGGATTTCTATCCGCAATATAGACACCGTAGATTCATTTACTGCAACTGACGCCTGGACTATGGATGCAAACAAGGCGGTTACAAAGGTAATCAAAGAAGTCAAAGAAGTTCCTGTAGTGCTCGGTGGCCCTGCCTTCTCAATCATGCCGAAAGTAATACTAGATTACGTTGGAGCTGACTATGGTGTCGTTGGAGATGGTGGAGTCGGTTTCGGTGATCTTATTGAGCAACTAAAAGAAGGACAAAGCCCGCCCCCCATCCTGGAAGGAACACCCTCATCTATCAACGGAGATTTAAAGCTTCAGCCCCTCTGGAGCAAAGCCCTAGTAGATCATTACCACAAGAATAGGGGTGTCATTGGTCTTCAGACTAAACGCGGATGCCCATATGCCTGCACTTACTGCACATATCCTACCGTAGAAGGAACTGCATACAGGCCTAGAGAGCCTGAGTCCGTCGTGGAGGATATCCAGCAACTCAAGACAGACTATCATATTGACACCATATTTTTTACCGACTCAGTGTTCAACGATACAGATGAGCTCTATCTTGGGGTCGTTGAAGAAATTCTCCGCAAGAAGGTTTCCCTAACGTGGTCAGCCTTTTTTCGACCTGATAGAAGCGTGGCCAAGCACATTGAGCTCTTGAAGCGCTCCGGGCTTTCTGCGGTGGAAATTGGAACGGATGCATCGAGCGACATAACCCTTGCCGGCCTCAATAAGCCGTTCTGTTTTGACGATGTGCTTCGTTTCAGTGAGACATGCCTTGGTGAAAACATCCCTTGTATCCACTATATAATGTTTGGCGGGCCAGAAGAGACAGAACTTACAGTCAAGCAAGGGTTAGAGAACATCTCATTGCTGAAAAACAGTGTTGTTATTGCCTTCTCGGGCATACGAATATTTCCCCGGACATCACTCTATAAGCGTGCACTGTCTGAAGGGATCATTGGTAACGATGATTCTCTTTTAAGACCCACGTTTTATTTTTCCCCTCACCTAGATAGGGATCAAATGAACAGTAATATTGAAAATGCATTCCGCCACCAGCGTCAAAAAATCTTTCCTCCTTCTTCGGGGCAGGCAACGCTTAAAGCCCTTTATAGCTTAGGCTACGAAGGCTTTCAGTGGCATAGACTATTGTCCCTTGACAGACAAGGGTTGAGGAAGAGGAAGCGAACAGGACATCGCCTTTCATGAAAAAAAGGCTCCACTGCAACCAGGTCCTTCTTGTCCATCCTCTTGGCTACAGGGGTGAACTTGCCAATTATGACATTTCTAGGATAGCAAATATCATGCCCCCTTTAGGGCTCGCAAGCATAGCTGCCTACTTGGGAAATAAAAACATAGAGGTCACAATCATTGATTGTTATGCCAAGCCTGACTCTTACGCTTTCATAAAGGATCATTTGAACACCGTGAAACCAGCTTTCATCGGCCTAAGTTGTTCGACCGCAAATTTCTTGGATGGAACCCGAATAGCGGCAATGGCAAAAAATATTTTACCGGAAATCATGGTTGTTTTCGGAGGACACCATGTTTCCGCACTCAAGGAAAAGGTTATCGAAGCATTCCCAGTTATCGACTTCGCTGTTGTTGGAGAAGGTGAAGAAACCATGGCTAATATTGTGGCGACTCAAGGGGAAAACGCCTCGTCGATAAAGGGACTGGCTTATAAAGATATTGGAGGCATAGCACATTTCACGGGTTACCGCCCCACAATTGAAGATCTTGATATACTCCCTTTCCCGGCCTACGAAAAGCTCAGTGGTTATCCGAGGTCTTACAGGCTACCCATCTTTAATTATCCCAGTACCCCCAACTCCAGTTGCATATCTAGCCGGGGCTGTCCTTACCACTGTTCATATTGTGACAGATCGGTATTTCCGGATGGTTTCCGTTATAATTCAGCTGAGTATCTCTACGAACACCTCCTATATTTAAAAACACGCTTTGGAATACGGCATATCAATTTTTATGATGACCATTTCACGCTTCAAAAGAAAAGGGTTCAAGATTTCACCCGAATGATGATAGACCGCCCGCTCGGTATCACCTTCAATTGTGCTGTACGCGCTGAACATATTGACTTTGAACTCTTGCAACAGATGAAGGCAGCGGGGTGCTGGATGATCAGTTTAGGTATTGAAAGTGGTGACGAAAACCTTCTTTCACAGCACAGAAATAATGTAAATCTCAACCTGGTTGCAGAGAAGATACACCAAATCAAGAAAGCAGGTATACGGGCTAAAGGACTCATGATGATGGGCTTACCTGGGGAAACCGAACAAAGCGTAAAAAAAAGTATGGAGTATGCTTTTTCCCTTCCCATCGACGAAATCAACATATCAAAGTTTGTTCCGTTCCCAGGTTCTAAACTCTATGAGCATGTAAATGATTATGGGACTTTTAAAGAAGACTGGGAAAAAATGGACTGCATGCATTTTCAATTCATACCCATAGGGATGACGAAAGAGAAGTTGGAAAAACTATTCAAGCTGTTCTACAAGAATTATTTTTTGAGGTCAAGAACACTTCTAAACTATGTCACGATGTTATGGCGTTCCCCCGATAGCTGGATCAGATTTCTCTGCAATCTTCCGTCTTTTATCAAATTCGCACACACGGATAAGCGTCTCAATGTACCTCACGTAGATTATCAAAGATAATAATATATGCGTTTTGCACTCATCCCAGAGAACAACCCCCTCTCCCATATACTCAAGTGTCTTGTTGTGCAAAAGGCCCTTGTTGAACATGGGGCCAAAATATTCAGGGTGATGTTTTACAAGATTCCCAAAAAGAACAAATACGAGAATATTCGTGACTGTCAGCACAAACTGGGATGCACTATTGAGGAGCCTGAGGCTACTATTTTTTTCCTTCAATCAACGAGCTTGATGTTGTTAATTTATCTCGCTCTTTTTTCTTGGTATGCATGGTTTGTATTCCGATATTACTTTTGAGAAAACATCTAGTGAAAGCATCGACATAATGCCCAATACGCCAAGGATTATCATTGTCATCCCTGTTTACAACCATGGTAGAACCCTAAGGAATGTTGTCTGCCAAGCCCTTGAAGCAAACAAAGAGGTAATTGTCGTTGATGATGGAAGTACTGACGGGGGTGCGGAAACCATTTCTGATCTCAATGTTCGTTTAATCAGTCACTCAGAGAACAGGGGAAAGGGTGCTGCTATCATGACAGCCTCTCAGGAGGCATCCATATTGGGGGCAACCCATATAGTGACAATTGATGCAGACGGTCAACACAATCCGGCTGATTTAGTTAGATTTATTCCAATCATAGAAAAGAATCTTGATGCAATCATTATTGGAGCCAGGGTCTTTGACCCGTACACGACGCCTTTTGGAACCAGGTTCGGCAGAGCTTTTTCCAATTTTTGGTTAAGGGTACAAACTGGCTATGCAATAAAAGATACTCAGAGTGGTTTTCGTGCTTATCCCCTTCCGTTACTGAAATGGCTCAAACTGAAAGATTGTTATTATTCTTTTGAAATAGAGGTCCTTGTGAAGGCAGCATGGGCTGGGGTTGATTTGGAAGAGGTTGACATTTCTGTATACTATCCGTCTCCATCAGACAGGGTATCTCATTTTCGCCCTTTCTTGGACAATTTCCGTCTCAGTATCCTCAACACCAAACTTACCATACGAGCAGTTGTACCAATCCCACACAAGAAATTCAAACCAGAAAGTGAAAAAACTGAAAAGATTTCATTATTAAGACCATTGAAATTGATCAGGAGTCTTCTAGGGGACAATTGTTCTCCACAACAGCTTGCAGCCGCAGGGGGACTTGGTGTGTTTATCGGTGCAGTGCCGCTTATCGCATGTCAGACAATCACTATCCTCTTTGCGGCAAGCTTTCTTCGTTTAAATAAGGTGATGGCGTTAGCTGCCAGCCAGCTATGCATAGTTCCATTCATTCCTGCACTCTGTATAGAAGTTGGGTATTTTGTTCGCCATGGCAGGTTTTTGACAGAAGTATCCATCGAGACCATCGGCTACCAGGGCCTTGAAAGATTTTTTGAGTGGTTTCTAGGGTCATTGATCCTTGGGCCGGTATTAGGTTTTCTCGTTGGCATCACTATTTATGTAACCGCCATCATAATCTTTAAAAGGATTAGGCCAAATGATGGCTGACATCGGCAAAAAAAATGATAATGTTGCACAGTGGACAGCAAGAAGTGTTGGCTCTCGTTTTCAGCATAACTTTTTCTACTTTATTATCAAACATGGAGGGCGACAGACAGCATATTGCTTCCTCAGCTTCATCGTGCTCTTTTATGTCCTGTTTAAGCCGTCAATATGCAGAAAGGCTGATTACTATCTTTTTCGTAGGTTTGAGAGAAGATGTTTGGCGCAAAGACTTGCCGACAATTACAGACTATGCCTAAACCTTGGTAAGGCATTAATAGATCGAGCAGTAATAGGAATTCTGGGTGAAGAAAAACTTACAATAGAATTTCGCGACAAAGAGAAATTGTTTGATCTTCTCAAAGAAGGCAGGGGGCTGATCCTCATGACATCCCACGTCGGCTGTTGGCAGGCTGCCATGTCGGCACTGCGGTTTCTTCAGACACCCGTACACCTTCTCTTGCTCCGCGAAGAAGGAGACATTGACCGTCATTATTTCGAGCATGCAGGTATTGAATCCCCCTATAGAATTATTGATCCCACAGGATATCTTGGTGGGGTTCTTGAAATGATGCAGGTGCTTCGTGCTGGTGAAATTCTCTGTGTAATGGGGGACAGGTTTCTTAGCGGACGAAAGGGATCATTGGCAATTGATTTTCTTGGCGGAAAAGCCCTTTTTCCCATTAGTTCCTTCAAAATTGCTTCTGCAACCAGGGCACCCATCGTAGTTTTATATTCCCACAAATCAGGGCCCTATAACTACGCCTTAGATATATATGATATAATCCGTGTTCCCTCTGATGTCGGAAAACATGACCAAGACTTTCTTCCATACGTCCAAAAATTTGCTTTAACACTAGAATCTTACACAACAGCTTATCCCTATCAGTTTTTTAATTTTTACAATATGTGGATAGAGGATCTGCAGATCGTCGAAAAAAAGAGAGGAATTCTTAATGAACATCAAGGAAAGCCTGAAGAAAATTCTTATTGAAGAACTAAATTTGGAGGACCTAACACCTGAAGAGATTGAAGATGATGCACCCCTCTTTGGGGAAGGACTGGGCCTTGATTCCCTGGACGCTGTAGAACTGGTCGTCCTGTTGGAGAAACACTTCGGAGTAATGGTAAAAAACCTTGATGAAGGACGAGCCGCCTTTCAATCAATCAATACCTTGGTGTCTTTCATAGAAGAGAGGGTTGTACAATCGTGAAAAGAAGCCCTGCTGCAATAACTGGCATGGGTTGCATCTGCGGAGCGGGGGATACTCTCGGAGATTGCATTGACGCTTTGTTCCAAGGCAGTCGTAACCCCTCACCACCTTCTCGGTTTACAAGTAGCCATGGCGTTTCCTACCCTGTCTTTGAAGCACCTGAAACGGCCATACGTCCTGAGCTAAAAGATATCGAACATATCTCCTTGACAGGTAAGCTTGCCATTACAGCAGCGTATGAAGCACTAGCGAATGCAGGCCTTGAAAGTCATGAAGTAAAAGGGAAAAAGATTGGCGTTTGCATCGGAACAACCGTGGGCAGCGTCATGAATGACATAGCATTTTACGCTGAGTTTTGTAATGGAGGAGCCCCTGGATTAGAAGCTATCAATCGTTTCTTACGAAGTAACCCAGCAGCGTTGTTGGCAAAGGAATTTGGGCTGACAGGGCCATGCCAGACGGTAGTTAACGCTTGTTCATCAAGCACCGATGCAATCGGAATAGCAGCATCTTGGGTTCAATCGGGGCGATGCGATATGGTGATTGCCGGGGGTACCGATGAGCTATCCCGTGTAACTTACAATGGCTTTATATCTTTGATGATCACCGATGAAACTCCCTGCAAACCCTTCGACCGCGATCGAAAAGGGCTCAACCTTGGGGAAGGATCAGCGATGCTTATCCTGGAATCTGAACAGTCGTGGGGGTGTAGGAAGAAGAATCCTCGTGCGATAGTACTTGGATATGGATCGTCGAGCGATGCACACCACCTGACTGCACCTCATCCTAATGGGGATGGTTTGAGAAGAGCGATCTCAGAAGCATTGAATATCTCAGGCGCCAGTCCAGACAGTATTGCCTTTGTGAATGCACATGGTACTGGTACTCCAGATAATGATCGGGTAGAGTCAAAAGTATTTAGTGAGCTGCTTCCCGGTATACCCTTCGTATCCACAAAAGGTTTTACAGGCCACACCTTGGGTGCTGCGGGTGCTATCGAAGCTGCTTTTACCGTGGCGTGCCTTGAACGGAGTATGATCCCGGGTAGCGCGGGATTTACCAACCCCGATCCTGACCTACCTGCAACTCCAGTGTCAATCCCAACAGCGGTGAAAGGCAGCATGGCCATCTCCCAGTCTCTTGCTTTTGGAGGATGTAACAGCGTTCTTATTTTCGGTAACGGAAGAGAGTGACCATGGAAGTGTACGCTCAAGGTATTGGGATTGTTGGTGGATTTGGAACAGGCATAGAAACGTTTTCTAAAACTCTTGCTCACGGATTGTCAAAAAAACAAAATCTGACAGTAAAGACTCCTGAAGGATTACGAGATATGACTGCGTATCTTGCTGACACATCCAGCCTTGAAGCATTTGTCCAGAAAAAAACCCTTCGGAGAATGGACCACTACTCAAGAATGGCTCTCCTTGGTTCTTACCTGGCCCTTGAAGATGCTGGAGCGCTCGATAATGACAGGAGCCGTTTGGGAATAGTTGTCGCAAGTGGCTACGGGGCAAGCCGCTCGACCTATGCCTTCCTTGATTCCTTCATTGGTGGAAACGATGCGTTTTCCTCTCCTACCCATTTCTCAAATTCTGTCCACAATGCAGCAGCAGCAAATATTTCAATCACGCTTGGAGTAACCGGGCCGTGCCTGACAGTGACCCAATTTGAGATGTCCGTCCCCTCTGCTCTTATTAGTGCTATCGAGTGGCTCAAAGAAGAACGTGTTGACAAGGTACTTCTTGGAGCAGTAGACGAGTACTGTGATCTCCTGGGCCACTGTTGGTATCGTCTTCATGGTTATCGTGACGGTATTGGCATGGACCCACTTTTGTTTCATGAGCAAACTGCAATACTTGGAGAGGGAGCTGTATTTTTCCTTCTCTCACATGAAGGAGGAGCAAGGACACCATATGGTAAAATTATTGATGTGAATATACAGTGCACAGGCGGGTTTGATTGCCCAGACACACATCAAGCCGTTTTCATCCTTGGTGCAGATGGCAACAAGGCATGGGGTCACAGGTACGAGAAGCATCTAACAGAAGAAATGAAAGTGGTAGCCTACACGCCTCTATATGGTAGTTTTCCCAGTAACATGGCGTTTGATATGGCAGCAGGATTTTTATCTTTAAGGAATCAGGGGCTCTTTCCCTTACCGGCAGGATGTTCTTGTCCATCTTCGTTCAATGTCATTAGAGAGGAACAGGCTCTCGAAGTAGGGAAGATTTGTTGCTTGAAACTTGCGGGTGATGGAGAATCCGGTATAATCACCATTGCTAGGGATAGTTCGTCAGGATAAGGAGGTTTAATGATGAAAAATAGACGTGTTGTGCTTTTGGGATTATTTATTCTCTGTGTAGCGGTGTCTTGTGGGGGATGCTCAATAAAACACATGGTGTCTGATGACTACCCTCAATATTTAGTGAACAATCAAGATCTTTCAAAGTTTCCTAAGACACAATACATGGCTGAATATCTGCTGACTCAGAATACAATTAATCATCATTATGAGTTTCGGGCTGCTATGACGGGATATGCTCATCTCTGGATTGTCGAATTCGGAAAAATGATGGAAACTACGCTCGAATCCGCTGACATGCAGGCTGCATTCAAGAGGCTTACAAAAGCAGTGGGCGATGGCACTTCAAGCGCAATGATAATGAAATATGATCTGATTGATTATCAGTTTGAGGGGTTTGAAGCGAGGGTAAAGTTGAGGGTATCGGTAGCCAAAACCGGCGTTACAATTTTTGACAAAACATATTTTGAAAAGGGTCTTAGCCAAGGTGGAAAAATGTTTTGGGCAGGTGCATTTGGAATGAAAAACGCCATCCAGCAATCTACAAAGTCGGCAATTGATAAGGTACTAATTCAATCCTTGAACGATATGAACTCCAGTGTTAAAGAAAACTAATTATCTTCTGGTTCATCTTCTGTTGATTACTGCCATCTTCTGGTTTGTACCATCTTTGCAGAAAACGGGTCTAGCCGAAGAAACTGAGCTACAATATTTGCCTACAAGATATGGCATTGCAATAATGGGCGGCAACACCTACGCACCTGAAAACGATATGACCTTTGCGCTCCTTTCTGGATTTGTCCTCTTTGATTATGAGAGGGTCTGGCATCACAAGGCACCGGATCCTCTCCGCTTCAAAGTGGAGTTTAATGCCGGTGCCACAACAAGGCCTGCAACGCGGGCGGTCATTTCTTCGGGAATTTTCGCCTTATATTACCTGAAGAGTCTCTCCACCGATGTTCTGAGACCTTACGTTGAAGGAGGTATTGGCGCTATTTATACCGACTTTCAGATAAAAGGACAGGGCCTCAGGTTCAATTTTAATCCTCAAATGGGTATCGGGACAGAGATCAAAAGCAGATCCGGTGTCAGTTTTTTTTCTGCTCTTCGTCTTCACCATATTTCCAATGGTGGATTACATCATGATAACAGAGGAATCAACTCTGTTGTATTAATAGTAGGGAGGTTTTTCTGACGGAACGATTGATAATCAATTATTAGGTCTTTTTCAGGCTCACTTCGTTTATCGCTACACCGCAGAACCCGTCAATTTTGGCGGGTTCTATTTTTTTAGCGTAATATTTTCTTGGGCCTTAGGCAACCCATACCGCCCACTTAGGACTGATAATAAAGATACCCTCTTTGCCCACGCAGATATATAATATGTGAATTGTGCAGGCTGAATCTTTTCAAATGTGGATAGTTGCAGGCGATTAATTCTGAATGACAATAAAAACTGAAGCCAAAAAAGAAGTGTAACACACGATGAAGACTCCTAGATTAATCACAATTGTCATAGTGGCTTTGGTTACAATTTCGATGTGTTTATCAGTTACTCAGGCACAGGCTCAGCTTGTACCATTTTACCGATGGAATGGCGACGATCATGCCTGTGCAACAGGGCTAAGTGGTGAAAGCGCCATTAGTTTGAGTTTTTGGAATGAAGTGATTGCAAGCTGTGTTGGGAAAAATATGGTAACGGTATTATTGACGTTTGATGATGGCCCAGAAGGTGATGAATATGGATTCAACAGCACTGTATCTGTTTTAGATACCTTAAACGATAACAATGTGCAATCGGAAATTAAAGCTATTTTTTTTACCTTGACTCATGGCCCGCAATGGGGTGGCAGCCAACTAGGGGAAGATTTATTAAAAAGAGAAAGAACAGATGGTCACGTTTCATCAATTCACGGAGGTGGGAAAGGAGCATCGAGTCCCCATCTCTTATTTGGTCGACACACATGGAGAGCTTCTTCAACAACAAAACCGTATCCCATAGGCAGCTGTGGGGAAGTCCTAAAGGAAGGTAACCCTATAGGTAGAAATGCATTAGAAAGCGATTTGGTTGCTGCAATACGCCGGTTGAAGTGCATATATGCAGACCCTAACTACAATCCTGAATTTGTTAGACCACCAGGGTATTTTTACAATGATAATAGTCTTGAAGCCTATAACAGTCAAGCCGTGAAATGTGAGTTGGGGAACTGTGATGGCGATGGTCTGAAGATGATCCTCTCTGACAACCAAGGTATTGGAGATGCTGGAGGGCCAGGACCTCCGCCATTTCTTATTTCAAAGACGCTAAGGGCTTCAGTTAAGAATTGCTTACAACGTAAAATATACGATATAGTTCTAACCTTACACGATTCTAACAATATTACAGCGAGAAACCTGGTTCGATATCTCAACGAAATAAGACTGGCAGCTGAAGAAGAAGGCTATGCTGTAAGATTTGTAGTCTCTGCCGTCGAAGCCCGTACAATCTTAAATAAGAGATGGAGTGAAGGAAATTGGCAATGGAAATAATGTTGAGAAGTAAGCTCTTTTATTTAATAGGATGTTATATCTTTACCCTCGGATCATTAGGAGATGGATATAAACTGGACTCACCCCCATCCCTTTTACATAGGTTTTGACTGTCGCACAAGCTTGGTATGAATAGTCTCATTACACCTATTTTTTATTTTTCTAGGTGCTCCCATTTCTTTTCTATCGTACGCTCCTTGATGGAATTACCTTTGAACGATGCAAAAACCTCACACCATGCAAGAAAGATAGATAAACCATCCCGTGATAAGCCACTAGGAGCCTGTCGGAGAAATGGGATTGGCTCATTTAGCTTCCCACATTGACAGAGTTTTAGGCGCGCACAACCGCTTACTTCCACAGAAATTAGCTACTTATTATGGGGTGTTTCCCACTTCGTCCGAAAACACGTGAATACTTCGACAAACTCCTAGGGATTTATTGACTTTACAGTTAGAAGTCATTAACATAAGTCAATGCAGATACAGCCCTTAAGTGTTGGTAAATATTTCCTCAAGATAGTGATTGTTTGTCTTCTTTTGTTATCGGTTTTGATAGTTTACAAACCCGTTATTAAACTGAGTCATGCAGAGGCTTTTAAAGAGGCGTTACCTTTTTCTGCGATTTTGCCAAAAGATGCCCTGGAGGTGATTAAAGCCAACAAGGAAAACCCTAATTTCACTTTAATAGACATCAGGACTCCTGAGGAATATTTGAGTGGACACATTGAAGGGGCAGTGAATATCAATTACCATGACGAGGAGTTTGTGGAGAATCTGGACAAACTAGATAAAAACAAGACCTATCTTATATATTGTAGAACTGGTAGACGGACTGCTGATACGTTCAATGTCATGAAAAAACTCAAATTTAAAAAAGTATATCGTATACAAGGAGAAATAGTTAGGTGGAAGGCGGAAGGTCAGAGCTGGTACAATAAATTCAGACAGTGACTTAAGTGGTTTCGCTGCTCTATACTAAATTAAATGAGAAAGGAGCAGATGACAGATGGCAAAAAGACCACGAAGAAATCACACAGCAGCATTTAAGGCAAAGGTAGCACTGGAAGCAATGAAGACAGACCAGACGTTAGTGGAACTTGCAGAACGGTTCCAGGTCCATCCCAACCTCATTACCGAGTGGAAGAAGGTTCTTCTGGAGAGAGCATCTGAGGTCTTCGATAAAGGAAAGCCTACCAGAGAACCGGATGTTAAAGAACTCCACGCCAAGATCGGGCAGCTTGCCATGGAGAACGATTTTTTATCCGTCGCGCTCGGGCGCATAGACGGGCCGAGCGCAAAGAAATGATTGATAAAGAACATCCATTGCCGGTAACGAAGCAGTGTCATATATTACAACTCTCCCGGTCAAGCCTTTACTATACGCCTGTACCGGTCAGCGATACCGACAGGGAACTCATGCGCATCATCGACGAGATTCATCTCGAAGAGCCCTACCTCGGCTCCCGGGGCATGAGAAACGTATTGAGAATGAGGGGTCACAAGGTAGGCAGAACCCATGTACGAACCCTCATGCGAAAGATGGGCATCGAGGCTATCTACAGGAAGCCCCGCCTCTCGAAACCCCATCCCGGTCATATGGTCTATCCCTATCTTCTTCGAGGACTCGACATTACCGAGGCTAATCACGTATGGTGCGCTGATATAACCTACATCCCCATGGCACGAGGGTTCTGTTACCTTGTCGCCGTCATGGATTGGGCAAGCAGGAAGGTATTGTCCTGGAGATTATCGAACACCCTGGATGCCTCGTTCTGCATGGAGGCCCTTGAAGAAGCAATCATGCAATACGGAATGCCTGGTGTATTCAACACCGACCAGGGAAGTCAGTTTACATCGGACAGTTTCACTGCGGTACTCAAAGCCCATGGAATAAAAATCAGCATGGACGGACAGGGACGGTGGAGGGATAACGTCGTTATAGAACGTTTCTGGAAAACCGTCAAATACGAAGAGATCTACCTGAAAGCATATGAATCAATCAGTCATGCAAAAAAGGAGCTTGCGAAGTTTTTTGATCGGTACAATACCCGGCGGCCCCACCAGGGTCTCAACGACAGGGTTCCGGATGATGTCTACTGGAGCACGCTGCCGAAAGTAAAGGATGCAGTATGAGTAGAAGCGGCGAACCACTTAAAATCCTCTGGAGGCTGTCTGAAAAGACTTGACCAGCTCTGTCTTCCCATTATCAACGGCAGATAGATTTTTGCTACTATCTAGCGAACTCATAATAGGTCACGGGGTAGGCAAATGGTTTTTTCCTTTAGCCACATTTACAATGAGCGAATTAAATGAAAAGATGAGTACGTAAGTCATGGTTGGAAAAGAAAAAGTTTATGTGAGTTGGAATGGGTGTTTAAGGCTTATTTTTATGTTCTTAGGCAGCATGTTATTAGTTAGCTGTACTGCTATTAACCCCATCCGTATTCCGCTAAATGGAACCCCATTATCAAACGACCAAGCAACAGTCATCATTTGGATGGATCAGGAGCCAAATTCGATAAACGGATATCTTCCAATAGCTGTCAATGGCAGGGTGGTCGGTAAAGTCTCACCAAGTATACCGTTAAAATTTGCATCAAGTCCTGGGTATCATCGTATTCATACTATATCTGATGCAGCTGATCATGTGACTGAAGTTGATTTTAAACCCGGAGAAGTGTATTTCTATCGACTTTGGAAGAAACATGGATTTTGGACGTCTGGCTACTTTATATCGCCCACTACACCGTCAAGATATTACGATAATGTAAATCCATAAATGGCAGTGCAACTAACGCATTATACGGCAAGAGACGGGAAGATTGGCAGTTGCCCCTATGACACTTATCGTCTAAGGTGATATTTCTTGATTATAGAAGTGCGACCATGATTTGTCAAGCCAATGTATGCGTTGAACAGATTTGTAACCGCAATGCCAACGGATTTTCTGTGATGTTCAGATTATCATGACAAAGGTGTTATCTTGAGAGAAAATGTAGTTTTGTTGACTACAGGAAGCAGTGTGCAACACAAACAATTCGGCGGCGGCCCTAAATAAAAGAAACCCTCGGGAGCCAATTATTCTTTGGGGGGATCGTGTTGGCTGATACCCCTGGGGCCACGAGGCTTTTCTTCTCTCTTATAACCATCCAAGAGGTTCATTGTATAACGTTTAAACACTTTCTTTATCTAATTATCGGCTCTTTTGTTTCTTCTTTTGTCTTATTATCAATTGCTTTGCTATGATCTTTCTCTTTCTCTTTATGAAACTTTTCAACGGCTTCCTCACGTCTGGTCTTTGGGGGTTTTGCGCGTCCTATGAATTCCTTCACTTCCGCGGCCAGAGCCTTGTCTTTCGGATCCTCTGATCTCGACAAGGCACTGGCGATCTCAGAATATGCTTTCGAAATGTTCTTTCTACTTGTGGTTATCTTCTCGTGGAGGGGGTTGGGCTGTTTTTTGCCTTCTTTCAGCTCAGAATACACTGCTTCTCGCTGGGCATTCAGTGCATTTGTCTTTCTCCCTGATCTTTCCATGTGTAGTATCTGCTGCTTTGTGTGTTTTTTGGTGACAAAACGGATTGGCCTTCTTGTCGCATTGGCTTCAATCCCCTGCCCCCTTAGCCGATCCGCAAAGTACTCCCTCCATCTTTGCAGATCAGCCTTCCTTGGGTTTAGTCGTGTTCCGTCGAA
>Ga0255342_1001554_pt1 | contig 32252 bp, 29 predicted proteins | sample wastewater_treat_3_FD_192416 | JGI IMG/M metagenome (GOLD analysis project Ga0255342, IMG submission 192416) | Wastewater microbial communities from Lulu Island WWTP, Vancouver, Canada - plant14 | ecosystem: Engineered > WWTP > Wastewater > Unclassified | place: Canada: Vancouver, British...
CGCTTGTGTTCAACAGCAAATACTCTGCGGTGTTTCATGGCAAGTTCCTTTCTCCCTCCAAAAGGGAAGCTGAATCCTGCCAACTACTCTAACATATTTTGTCCAATTCGGGGGGTGCAGTCCAAATCATCCCAGGAATATTCAGGGTCGCCGTAGATAATGTCAGTGTGTGGTTGGATTTGAAGATCAGCAGGGGCGTATTCGATGCTTGGCGGGTCATGGCTTTTCGGCGGCGGTCTTGACCGGACCAGCCAGAGTCCCAGATGGGTAAGAATGTCCCTGATGACTTGCGGATCTTCGATAAAACTGATGATGCGCATGACGCCCTGACATTTTGGACAAACCAGAGGATCAATTTCATAAATCTTCTGAATCAGCCGCGCCCAATTTTTTCTGAATGCCTTTTCGCTACCCTGTGGTTCAATGATGCAGGGAACAAGATCGTCACTCTCTGCTTTATTGCGTTTACCCAGTGCGACATTGCTGTAATAGCCATAGTATCTGACCATCTGTTCACCCCTGTTGGGGATATGCGAGCACATGGCCGCCAGCCATTCCAGGGCGGGGAAGGTCTTTTGATCTTTGCCGTCCCCGGATCGGTGTCCGGCGCAGGCCTTGGCTTTATAGACCACCATGCCTTCCTTTTCCAGATAGCGCATGCGCTCTTGGGAGAACGACGCCCGGATGATGTAACGCGCCAGATTCTCCATCGCTGTTTCATCGTTGGGCAATATGCGGTTGCCGCAAAATACCTGAAAGCCGGAATGCCGCCATGACGAGAGCATGGCAATCAGCTCCTTCGTGATCTTTCCCTTGTTCAAAAGCATCCTGAACACCTTGTGCCGGAAAATCATCTCCAGCTTTTTCAATTCCAACGGCGGGGCGACTCTGAACATTCCTCTTTCGCCGTAAAAGCAGCCGTCGGTCACGAGGATGTGGCAATGAGGATTGAATCCGAGGAAGTCGCCGAAAGTCTGGATGGCGATGACGGCTCCCGGCAGGGGTTCCTTTTCCGGCACGGCATTTTGCATGAAAACCTTCAGGGCATCCCAGGCGCAGCGGCTGAGACCGGCAAGAAGCTTTCGATCATACAAAAAGTACCGGCGCAGGATTTTGGGGAGGCTGAAGATAAAATGCCGGTGGGGAACCTTCTTGAGAACATCCATACAGAGCCACTCTCCGAATTCCACCACGCGTTTCTGATGGCAGGAAGGGCAGAAATGCCTTCGTTTACACGAAAAAGCCAGCAGGTATTCATGGCCGCAGTCTTTGCATTTCACGCGGGCAAAGCCGTGTCGCAGATCGCCGCAATCGAGATAACGGTAAATCACCTTCTCGATATAAGGCCGCCAGAAGCCGTACTGCCTGGAGAAGTGTTCGTCGTAGGATTGAACGAAGGTTTCAAAATAGTCCTCGACACAGTGGTAATAATCCGAATCCTGCGGTCGGCGGGGATGATATGAGGCTGCCGGCAATGCCATTTCTACCTCACTGGATAGGATAAATGAACTGCGAAGGAATGATTTATAGTAGGACGAACGTCCTATTGTCAAGGAGGAAATCATGGGGTGAATATATGAGGTCAAATTCAGGTTGACAGGGTCAGGAGAAAAAGGCTTTTCTCGTTGCACAGGTTTTAATATCCTATTTTTCGCTTTATATCCCCAGCCATTTAACAAGGTTGTATGCTGCGATTCCGCCCAGGTAGGAAACCAGCAGCGTCATGATAAGGGCGGCATAAAACCATTTGTTATTATTCATTTCCTTTTTCAGGACGGCTACGGTTGCCGCACAGGGGATAAAGAGCATCATCACCACTAAAAAGGCCGCGGCGGATTCATGACTCATCACAGTCGGCAGAACATGGGTGAGTCCGTCTCTGCCAACGCTAAAAAGGACGCCGAGTGTGGCCACGACATTTTCTTTCGCTATTAATCCGGTCAGCAACGCAGTAATCATTTTCCAGTCCAGTCCTAATGGAACACCAAGCGGTTGCATCCATCTGCCAATTTGAGCCAGAAAACTATCTTCCACGCGACCGTTGGGGAAATAAGACAATAGCCATATAAATATCGAGACTCCGAGGATCACGGTTCCCGCCTTACGGACGAATGACAGGGTTCTGGTCCAGACCACCATGAGAATCGTTCTCAAATCCGGGGTGTGGTAAATCGGTAGCTCCATAATAAAAGGGGCGTCCTGTTTTGAGAGAATTTTATTGACAAAAATTCCCGCGATACCGAGTACCGCGATGTTTAGCGCCACGATGCTCCAGGAAACATAAGCGGCTTTGGATCCGAAAATGGCAGCGGAAACCAGTGTCAGCACCGCCAACCGGGCGGTGCAGGGAACGAAGGGAATCAAAAGCAGGGTGATCAACCTTGCCTTTTTCGTTTCGATAATGCGTGCTCCCAGAACCGCGGGAACGTTGCATCCGAATCCCAGAAACATCGGAATAAAACTTTTACCGTGAAGACCAACGAGGTGCATGATTCTATCCATGACAAAAGCCGCCCGCGCCATATAGCCCACATCTTCTAAGAAAGCCATGATGGCGAAGAAGATGAGCAGGATCGGCAGAAACGTCAGAACTGAACCCGCGCCTCCGATGACACCGTTGAGCAGCAATCCGGAAGCCCAGTCCGGCCATTTCATGGTGAGGGGCTCGCAGGATTTTATGAAATGATGAATTTGATCGCTCATCCAGTCCTGCAGGGGCACTCCCACGGTGTAGGTGAGGAAAAAAACGGCAGCCATAACGGCAAGTAAAATGGGAATGCCGAAAACAGGACGTGTGAGAATATGATCGATTCGGTCGGTCAGCACCACTTGGCCCATTTTAAAACGGGAAACGGCGGCCCGGCTGATCCTTTCAATCCAGTCATAGCGGCCATTAACAACGGCATGAAGAGAGTCTTCATGCTGGATGAGTAGTTGTTCAACACTATCATAGGCTGATTGCCGGGCAGTCGCCTTCATCATTTTTGATACTTCCGGATCGCCTTCCATCAGTTTTATGGCCACCCATTCCGGGGTATACGGTTCCTGAATATAAGGACGGATATGTTCAAGGATTTCCTTGTAAATCTGCAGATGGTCCGCGGAGACTTCCGGTAAGTCGGGATGGTACAGGTCTCCGTTGGATGCTATCGATACCATTTGGCTGACCAGTTCTTTAATGCCACTGTTCCGTTTAGCCACCATGGGGATGACCGGAATTCTCAACGACTGCTGCAGCGCTTTGGGGTCAATTTCGACTCCCTGTTCAGAAGCGACATCCAGCATATTGATGGCGACAACGACAGGACGGTTCAGCAGGAGGACTTCAGACAGGAGGTAAAGTCCTCTCTCCAGGGCTGCCGCGTTCAGCACCAGTACCACCAGGCCGGGCTTTTCCTTGATGATAAAATTGCGGGCAACTCTTTCCTCTTCAGAAAACGCGGTCAGACTGTATGTTCCCGGCAAATCCACGATTCTGAATAAAATATTATCCGCACGATGGGTTCCTTCTTTCTTTTCCACGGTTTTTCCCGGCCAGTTGCCAACATGCTGGGAAAGGCCGGTTAAAATATTAAAAACAGTTGATTTGCCGACATTGGGCTGACCGACAAGCGCGACGTAAACCTCTTTTTCAATGGGCGGAAGGCACACCTCATCAACCGGTTCGGTTTTATACACCATGATTTTTGACGCCTCGCCATGTCCAAGCGCGATGCGCGTGTTGGCAACCTGAATGATGATCAGACCGCTGCTGAGTTGAGCGATACGGAATTTAGCGTTCGTCACAATGCCCATTCCCGCCAGGCGACTGGTAATACCAGCACCTCCCTCAATGGAATGAATCACTCCCTGATCGCCTTCCCGTAGCAATGTTATCTGGATGGGTTTATTCATTGTATATTGCTTCCGATTATTTTATCCCGACACGATATTTCGTAATGAGAAATTCCGGGCCGTAAGAGTATTTTGTCCTTCGTAAATTTTTATTGCCCATATCTTCTTCCAGGTTCAGGTGTTTATATTGCGATAGCAGCCTTTTAGCCGTATCGTTAAACATGAACTCATATAAGCCACGATAATTTCTGGACGCTTTGGCAAAGTGCAGGCAGAACATGTCGGCATTCAATGCCTCGCCCACAATGAATCCCGCCGGTCGGTCGTCAATGTAGTATATTATTCCCCAGAGCGCAAGCTCAGAGAATATCTGCAAGGCTTCACGGCATGGTTCAAAGTCGGTTTTGTCCTTGGCTTTTCGGGAATGGTGCTGCCATTCTTCCAGAACCAGCATCGCATCCTGTCTATGGATAGCGGCCATCGGTATCGCATCCGGTTTATATTTAGATAAAAATTGATTCAAATGATTTCGATGACGGAGATATTGTTTGCCTTTAAAGCCGGCCATATTTTCGGTCAGGTAAATATAATCTGAATCGCTTTCATCGTAAGTGATGACGAACGGGTCCTTTCTGAAATAATTCAACCACGCTTCCGGTATGGGGAAGAAAAAGTCACCATCACCCAGAATATCACGAAATGTTTTTGTGTCGCAGCCGACGGGATCGTTCAGGGGCATGACGTAATGTTGTTTTTGCTGGGTCACGCCGGAAATGAATAGGCCACATTCTCTGGTAATGAACTTATAGTTACTGATATGACGAAACAAATAAATATTGGCAAATGCGTAATCGGAGATGGGTAAATCCATCCGATGAAACCGTTCGACAAGGCATTCACGGTGTTTCAAATCAATTGTTTCAACATTTTCCATATAGCTGAATTGATATCCCTTCCCGCAATTGGTTCAAAGATTCAACAGATGTTGGTGGTCTTTGAGCCACTGCCGATGCTTCCTATACTCCGGGAGAGCCGCCTCGACCTGATGCCAAAATCCGGCGGAATGATTTTTCTCCCTGATGTGTGTCAGCTCATGGATCACCACATAATCAATGACTTCAGGGGGTGCCATGATCAATCGAAAACTGAACGCCAGCCGGTCATCTTCGGAACAGGATCCCCACTGGCTTTTTGCCGAGGTGATTCTGATATTTTTATGGTGCAATTTAAGCACCTTTTCGTAAAAATCAACACGCTGACTGATATATTCAATTGCTTTTCTCTTATACCAGGAAACCAGGTAATGTCTTCTTAATGACGGGTCATCCGAAGCGTTGAGATAAAAGCGGTCATGCCGGAAAACCACCCCCGCGTCTTCAAAGGGCTCAAAATAAACTTCCAGCGGATAGGATTGCCCCAGATAGAGAAAAGTTTCACCGTTTTCAAATTTCTTCTCCCTGTTTTGAATGGAATCTGCTTCGTGTTTCCGGATTGTGTTATGAATCCAATGCTGTTTTTCATCGATAAAACGGTCGATTTCCTCACGGGGAGTGAAGTAAGGCGCTGAAACCAAAACTTCCGATGCATTACGAATTTGAAGAGAAATAGTTTTTTTTCTTTTTTTGCTTCTTTTGATCCTATAAGTGATATTCATGAAAATAAATGGCTTTCCGCTCTAACATTTCTTTTTCACTATCATAAAATATGATTTTAAGCGAGTCTGGAAAGAACTTTTCATTCCCTGTGTTTTATGTTAGGAGGTCGCTAAAACGACTGGAAAGATTCATGAAAAATATTACCAAATGCCCGTGGGGCAGCTTTGAAGTTTTATCGGAAGCTCCCGGTCATAAAGTGAAGAGAATTATTGTCGCGTCCGGTGGAAGCCTCAGTTTGCAGCTTCACCATCATCGATCTGAACACTGGTTCGTTGTTGCCGGGCAGGGTGTCGCAACCATTGCCGGAACCCAAAAAGTTCTCAGCCCCGGTCAATCCGTTGATATTCCCCAAATGGCCAAACACCGCATTGAAAACGCGTCAGAAGAAACCCTGGTTTTCATCGAAGTGCAGACTGGTGAGTATTGCGGGGATGATGATATCGAACGCTTTGAAGACCGGTATGGCAGAATATAATCAACATTTCCGGCATTCCTCCGATGAGATGCTCCAGTCATCTCAGCCATAGAGAAAATACCCCAGCGATCGGACCATTGAGCAAAAGTTCAATGGCGTCTCAGTTTTCCACAAAGGATATCTGCTGTTAAAAAGCGCCTAAACTGTCGATGTCTGTTTATTTGATCGTTGAGCGTGCGGATTTCACGGAACGCTATATCGCCTCAATGGTCGACGTCGGTTTAGACGTGATATTGTAGGTTACGCTGACCACCTCCGGGATCTCTTTGGTGATTTTTGCGGCAATGCCTTCCAGAATATCGAAGGAAAGCCTTGTCGGTCTGGCGGTTCGCGCATCCAGGCTGTTCCAGCAACGGATTTCGATCTGATTGCCGAACACCCGCTTGTGATTGCGCATGCCCGTAACACGGTCGTCATGCAGAATGGCCAGATACTGAAAGGCCTTAATATCTTTCAGCGCTGCTTCGGTAATGACGGTTGCTTTTCTGACCAGAGCGATTTTTGCCGGTGTAACGTCGCCAATGATCCTGGCTGCCAGAGCCGGCCCGGGGAAGGGGACTCTGACAAGCATGTTTTCCGGCAAACCGAGACCGCGTCCGACTTTACGGACGCCGTCCTTACGCAGCTCGATGAGAGGTTCCAGAATTTTGTAGCCAAAGGCCTTCTGGGGATCGATTCCCAGTTGTTCAAATACGTTATGTTGTCGTTTAATGCCGGCTACGGTTTCATCCACGTCGGTCAGAATGGTGCCCTGTAAAAGATATTTTGCCTTGCTTTTGATGACCAGTTTGCCAAAAACATTTTTATAGAAGGTCTGCGTGATCGCCTCCCTTTTTTCTTCCGGATCAGTCAGTCCTTTCAATGCGCCAAAGAACGCTTTGGAAGCGTCCATAACCTCAACATGGATGCCCAGCTTTTTAAACGCTGCGGCAACCTTGGCAGGCTCTCCTTCGCGCATAATGCCGTTATCGATGAAATAGGTTTTCAGTCTCCTGCCCAGCGCCTTATGTCCAAGCGCTGTGACAACTGATGAATCCACCCCGCCGGAAAGGGCATTGATCGCCAAACCGTCCCCTACAGCCTGCTGAATATCCCGGACTTTGTCGTCAATAAATTTTTTTACATTCATATTTTTGGCTTTGATTTCTTTAATTTTTTTCATGGAGGCTCCTTTGTTGGTCGAATCATTACGCCGCGAGGTTATTTAAACGAAATCGCGCCATGTTTCAAGCACTAAAGAAAAAAATATTATGGAGGTGAAGACTCAATCATTTTCTTTCTGGAAAAAACTCTCCATCCATGAAAAATAATCATAATCGTCCATGCGACTAATGGAAATTTAAACCAGAAATATTGCGGATATAAATCAAGATTGATCCAGATGAGTACAGCGTTTACGGCCAGATATGCCGTTAAATGATAGGCTAAACCGATTTGAGCTCTTCTTTTCATAAACTATTACCTTATCTTTCTAATGTTTTGTTGCCGCGTTCAGATCGTCTAATGCTTTTCAGTATTGAAACGGAACGGGACTTCATCGTCCCGCTCCGTTTCGACAGACGAACTATCTTTTAAAACCGGATATTGTCTCTTCAACTTTGCCGGTTACCATCTTGATGGTATCGTAAACACCCTTCCGTTTCCCGCCATCCTCGAAGCCGCTGGGAGAAGATCCCTTTACGTTCTCGACAATGTTTTTGTGAATATTTTCAGTTGTGGTGACCACGTCATCAATACATCCAAAAACCAACCTGACAATAGAATGATTTTCTTTCATAAATCCTCCTTTTCAGGACAATCGTTATTTGGCCGGTACGTCTCCTGGGGTGATGCTAACCGGTCTTTTTTGTCCGTCGCTTTGAATATACACACAGCAGTAATGAATGTCAATAAAAAAAGCAAAAATAATAGCAAATAATATAATCATACATAATGTCGATATTTATTGACATCTTCAGCGCATTGCAGGTATAATAAAATACAAATGGCATTGGTTAAGGAGGTTGTATGGCTATCATACGAGAAGAACAGAAGGAAAAATCGCGAAATGTGCTTTTACGGGTCAGCGTGCCGGCGTCGCTGATGGCTGAAATTAAAAAGGTCAAGAAGCTTTGCAAGGAAAACGGTTTCTATTTTGATGTTAAACCGGATGTTATCAGCGCCGTGGAAAAGGCCCTGGACGAAGCAAAAGCCATGGTGCAAAAGGAGAAACAAGGGAAATAAATCCCTTTATTTAAAAAACACCCGGCTATCCACAATGGAGGCGCCTTTGCCTTTTTCGTGAACGATAACGGGATTCAAGTCTATTTCGGCAATGTCGGGAACGTCAGCCAGCAGTTGGGATATCCGGCAGATGATATCTGCCAAGGCGTCAATATCCGCACTCTTTTTCCCTCTGGCGCCCTGCAGCAGGGGGTAAGCCTGCAGTTTTTTCAGCATGTCTATCGCTTCGCTTTTTGTCACCGGTGCCAATCGGATGGCTGTGTCTTTGAAAATTTCCAAAAAAATCCCACCCAATCCGGCAATGACAAGCGGTCCAAAGACCGGGTCCTGACGGCCACCGACAAAACACTCCACCCCCTCGTCCGCCATTTTCTGAATCAGGAAACCATCAATCGTTGGCGGCGGTGTGATTTTCCGAAAAGATTTTTTCATTTCCGATATGGCTTCCGCAAGTTTCTTTTTGTTCTGAATGTTCAGGCGTACACCACCCACGTCGGATTTATGAGACGCGTCACGGGAAAGAAGTTTGACGGCAACCGGAAAATCAAGATGGAGCTTTTCGGTTTCCCCGGCTGACTTCACAACAAATCCGGGAACGCTTTTAATGCCAGCAGCCCCGGCAATTTGCAGGGCTTCATCGGTCAGAGGAATTCTTTTCTCAGTCTGGCAGATGTTTTTAATTTTGCTGATAGCGCTTGTATCAATGGAAGCCTTGAGATATTCGCCTCTGGCATCCCGCGCCGTTTTTTCTTCGTAATACGTTGCCGACATATCCAGGGCCTTGGCGGCCATCAGCGGAGTGGTAAAAACGGGATAGCTCTGATTTCTTGAGATATTTAATAATTCCTGGCTGTCGGTGACCATGGTCATGGCCACCGGTTTCTGATATTGCTGCACCAGCCTGTTGACATTATTTAAGAAGTCGCGGGACATTTCGCCTTCGTAGCTGGCAATGTAAAGGTGATTGAACAAAACGCCGTCCACATCGGGCAGTTGCAAGGCTTCTTCCAGAATTTTGGTGAAGATGGTGTAGTCGAAGATTTCACCGAGATCCAACGGATTTTGATGCGCGATCACCCGCGTGTTATAAATTGTTTTCAGATTTTCAATGAATGCCGGAGGGAAGTCCACGAGAGAGAATCCGAATTTCGCGCAGGCATCGACGCTCATGACGGCATGTCCGCCGGATCGGGAAAGAACAGCGACGCGTCTGCTTTTCATCAGCGGCAGCCGGATGATTTTCACCGCGTTGACAAAGTCGATATCATCTTCTGCGCGGATAACGGCTGCCTGCCGGAAAGCGCCGTCAACAACCGAGTCGTCAGCGGATAGAGCGGTTGTATGGGACTGAGCGATTTTGGCTGTCAGGCTACTGCGGTTTGATTTTAGAACAATGAGAGGTATGTCAGATTTTTGAGCCAGATCGAAAAAAGCCCTGCCGCGCTTGAAGCCTTCCAGATACATCGTAATGATATCCGTCTTCTCATCGTTGATCAGATAATCAAGAACATCCACCTCATCGATCTGCAGTTTATTGCCGATGGCGGCAAATTTCCCGGGGATAATCGCATTGTCGCCGAATTCTCCCAGATAAGAGCTCCCAACTCCTCCGCTTTGCACGATCATCGCCACGCGTCCGCCGGAAGGCGTTGCCGGGAAGAAGCCGAAGGGCATCATCATTTTTATATCGAAATTGACTGTTCCGATGCAGTTGGGACCGATGAAGCGCATACCGTAGCGGTCGGCGATTTCCTGCACCTTTTTTTCCAGAACATTTTGTCCTTCGGAATATTCACTGAAACCGCCCGATTCAATAACAATGCGCTTGATCCCTTTTCGTCCGCAATCTTCCATAAAATCCGGAACGGTTTGCGCCGGGGAAATGATAATTGCCACGTCGGGAATTTCCGGTATTTTGTCAACACGGTCATAAACAGGGGCGCCGGCGATTTCTCCTTGCTCCCTGCCTACGCCGTAGATGTTTCCTTCATATCCTTTCTGGCGGTTGTTCAAAACGATGATATGTCCCAAATTCAGCCTGTTTACCGAAGCGCCAATGACGACAATGCTGCGCGGGTAGAAGAATTTATCCATTTGATTACTCCTCCATGAAATCCGAATTTTATCCACGAGGTATTATTTGCCGATCTTCGATTGAATCCTGTTTTGATATTCCAGAATTTCATTGCGCAGGATATTAAGATCTGCAATACGATCGTCGAGTCTTTGCAATTGATTATTCAGAAATTCCAGCAGGCGTTTTAAAACCTTGTCGTTCGATTTTTCAATGGTCCACATGGCTTCCAACTCCTGCATTTCCGATAAGGTCATTCCCATAATTTTCAGGCGTTTGATGAGCTTCAGACGCCGTAAGTCAGCGTCGGTATAGATACGCCGTCCCCCTTCAACGCGCTTAATGGAATTGAGCAGGCCAATTTCTTCGTAATAGCGGATGGTGCGCTGGCTCATATCCAGCTTCTGCGCGATATCACCGATGGAGGTGAACGTTTCTTTTTTTTCTGCCATGGCGGCAACCCCCCCCCTACTCCCCGCCCCCCCCCCCCCCCCCCCCCCCCCCCGGATAGGTTATGAACTGTACTGCTCTTTGAGTTCGCGTTTCAAAATCTTCCCTGAAGGATTTTTGGGCAGTTTGTCAGCGATGAATACTTTTTTGGGGCATTTAAAACCGGCCAGATGCTTTTTGCAATAGGTAATTATGTCTTTTTCATTCAGAGACACATTATTTTTGGGTACCGCCACAACAGCAACAATTTCTATCCATTTTGGATCAGGCAGGCCGATAACCGCCACTTCTTCAATGCCCGGATACTGATAAAGCACTTCCTCGACCTCACGGGAAGCCACGTTTTCCCCACCGGTTTTGATCATGTCCTTTTTGCGGTCGACAACATAAAGATAACCGTCGTTATCAAAACGTCCCAAATCTCCGCTGTGGAACCAACCGAATTGAAAAGCATCGGCCGTTTTTTCCGGATCGTCTAAATAGCCGGTCATAACATGCCCGGAGCGATGCACGATTTCTCCTACATCACCAACGGGGACAAACTTGCCATCGTCGTCCATCAGTCTCGTTTCTACATTCAGCACCGGCTTGCCTGCCGATCCCGGTTTCAGAAGCTGGTCTTCAGGTTTCAGGATGGTCGCCACCGGCCCCATTTCCGTCTGACCGTAGTAGTTCCAGAGCTTCAGACCGTGAAATGTGACAGACAACTGCTTGATGATTTCTACCGGCATGATGCTCGCTCCATAGGCGGCTTTTTTCAAACTGGAATGGTTGTAATTTTTGAATGTCGGGTGGTTGAGAATGCCGATCCAGACCGTAGGCGGCGCGAAGGTATGTGTTATCTGATATTTTTCAATCAGCCTGATCATCTCCGCCGGATCTGCCTTGTGCATAATCACGTTGGTTGCGCCGATGTACAAATAAGGCATGAGGAAACAGTGAAGCTGGGCGCAATGAAAGAGGGGTAGGGCGTGAAGGCTGACATCATCGGTGGCGTACTGGCCGTCGAAAATGCAGCTATGGTACTGCGACATGAGCGCTCTGTGCGAAAGCATCGCACCTTTGGGTTTCGATTCCGTTCCGCTGGTATAGGGAATCTGCACGATATCTTCCGCGCTGACTTCCACTTTCGGTTCATCGTAGGGCATATTTGCCATTTCTTTGGTCAGATTAAAAAATTTTTCGGGGAAATGATGATTTCCTTCCAGCGGAATGAAACCCCATTTTTCGACTGCAGAAAATTTATCAAGACTACCGGAAATGGCCGGGTAGAGCGCGTCTTCCACAATGAATATCCGTGAACCGGAATGATTGATGATGAAGGCTATTTCCTCGGCATTGAGCATGTAGTTGATGGGTACCTGAATGGCGCCGATTTTAGCCAGCCCCATCATGCTGATCGGATAGTAATGCGAGTTGTAGGCATACACGGCTACCCTGTCGCCTTTTTTTATCCCGTAACGGGTCATTAGATTGGCGAAGCGGCGTGATTCTCTTTCAAGATCGTAGAAGGAAAGCTTTACATCACGGAAGATGATAGCGGTCTTGTCACCGTATTTGGTTGCCGCCCGGCGTGCCATGTCGCCGATTGTGTCTCGATTGATGATATTGCTCATAATGATTTTTACCTCTTTTAATTTTTCCGTATCAAACGGTTTCTGAAATATTGATCAGGCCGGACGTGGTTCGAAACGGCCTGTTCTGTAATGCTTCTCTCGGGTTATCGACTCCGCGGGAATGGTGATCTAGTCGTGATATTTTTTTTCATACGTCTCTTTTATTTTATACTTCTGGATCTTGCCGCTGGCTGTTGTCGGATAGCTGTCAACAAATTCCCAGTACTTGGGAATCTTATGCCGGGCAATCTTACCCTGACAGAATTCAATAAATTCTTCTGCTGACGCTGTCTGCCCGGCTTTAAGCTGAACCGCGGCCAGCACCTGTTCCCCGTATTTTTTATCCGCAATCCCGACAACCTGAACATTGACGACCTTGGGATGGGTGAAAAGAAATTCTTCCAGTTCGCGCGGATATATATTTTCACCGCCGCGGATAATCATGTCCTTGATCCGGCCTGTGACTTTGAAATAGCCGTTTTCATCGATTTCGCCCAGATCGCCCGTGTGCAGCCATTGATACCTGTCAATGGCATCGGCCGTGGCTTCCGGCATTTTGTAGTATCCCTTCATCACGCAGGCGCTTCGGGTGACGATTTCGCCCTGCTGGCCGCAAGGCAGATCAATGCCCAGGTCGGGATCAATAATTTTTCCTTCAATATCCGGCAGAAGACGGCCGACCGTGGAAACCCGCAATTCCACAGGATCGTTACGCCGGGTCATGGTCATGACCGGAGCGGATTCCGTCTGGCCGAAGGCGATGACAATTTCGGGGCAATTCATTTTGGTGCGTACCTGATTCATGGTTTCAATCGGGCACGGTGCTCCGGCCATGATACCGGTTCTAAGCGATGTCAAATCGTATCGGTCAAAGTCGGGGTGATTCAAAATAGCAATAAACATTGTCGGGACACCGTTTATGGCGGTACATTTTTCTGCTTCAATGGTTTGGATGGCTTTGAGTGGATCGAAAAATTCTAGAACAACCATGGTGGAACCGTGATAAACGCAATTGAGCATGCTCATGACACAGCCGAAACAGTGGAAGAGCGGTACTTGAATCAGCAGGCTGTCTTTTTCGGTTAAGCCCATAACATCACCTACCATGCGGGCGTTGTTCACGAGATTGTGATGCGTAAGCATAACTCCCTTGGGAAACCCGGTGGTTCCCGATGTGTATTGCATATTGATGACGTCACCGTCCTGCAGGCTGTTCAGCCTTTCATCGAGTTGTTCATCGGTGACTTTCTTACCCATCTCCACGAGTTCGGGAAAGCGCAGCATGCCCGGGGTGTCTTTCCTTTTTCCGATATAGATAACATTTTTTAAATCAGGAAGTTTTTCCGATAACCTTGAGCCGTTTTTATGATTGTCCAGGCCGGGCAGTATCTGACGGACAGTTGCGTAGAAATTTATATCGCGGTAAGATTCCATCATAAACAGCGTCGTGGAATCGGACTGCTTCAGGATGTACTCAAGTTCATGTGTTCGATAGTTGGTGTTTACGGTAACCAGAATCCCGCCGGTCATTCCCAGCGCAAACTGCAGGTAGATCCATTCGGGGATATTGGTTGTCCAAACGGCGATATTATCACCACGTTTGACTCCAAGAGCGATAATTCCTTTAGCGATATCGCGGCATGTCTGATAGAATTCACTGTATGTTTGTCGCACATTGAAATCAGGACACACCAGAGCTGTATTCTGAGGGTATCGCGCGACCGTTTCTCTGATTAACTGCCCGATTGTTTTATTGACAAAAGCTGACATTTTGAACCTCCCGGGATTTTTTTATTCAGAAAAGAAACCATAAACGTGATCGATCATATTCCCATAATTATCTGATATTACTGCTCGTTTCTAAATCTCTGCCACCTTACGTTAACTGGATCAATATCGCGGGATTCGACTTTTGTCAAGATATTTCATAAACCGTTTCAACGATCAATAAATACAGAGAAATATTGGTTTCTTGTCATTTTGCAAAAAAACGTATAAATAAAACAAAATATTTTTAGGTTGCATGAGAGGGAGTGTTATTATGTCACACAAGCTGATTAAAGAATCGGGCGGATTGGGTATTGTCATTGCGTTTACCGGAGTGGTTCAGGCACAGGACGTTGATAAACTGCAAAAACAAATCAATTCTGATGACGGATTTACGCAGTTACGATATCAGATATGGGATTTTTCTAAAGCGGATGAAATCAATATTTCCATGGACGAAATCCAGGATATTGCCATGCAGACGGCCGTGGCAGCCAGCCGGAACCCCAAACTACGCATAGCGATCATTCCCCGGAAAACGTCTCAAAATGTTCTTGGGAAGACTTTTCAGACCTTTGAAAAGGTATGGGGACCCTATGAAGCGAAAAGCTTCAGGGACATCGATCTGGCGAGAGACTGGGGGATGAGGCGTAAGAAGTAGGCAGCCTAAAATAGGCCGCAATTGATTAACGTGCGGCTTTGCTCAATTTCTGTTCATTCGTGTCGTTCCGCCATCGAGACTTTATCCACAAGGTTGATTCAGGGTGTTGTTGGAGAAGACGTTAGTCATTATTTTTTTGATTTTGTTTGTCGGCCGAACCGTCTGCCGCTTCATTCTGCAGCAGATGAACATCAGGCATTTACGCCATCACGGGAAAACTGTTCCACCTGTTTTTCAGGGAATCATTGATCAGGCAACGCTTTCCAGAATGGCCGACTACACGGATGATCAATCACGTCTGAATAATAAGGAAAATTTAACAGAAGATATTCTGGAACTCATCATCATTTTTTTGCTCCTGCCTGCGCTTGTTCCAGCGATTGGCGGCCTGAAGTGGCACCTGATTTTGCAGACGCTGATTTTTTTTGGTGTGCTGGCGGTTATTGGCGGCGTTGTGGGGATGCCGTTTGATCTTTACCACGCCTTTGTTCTGGAAAAAAAATACGGTTTCTCCACCATGACGTGGAAGCTATGGTTAACCGACCTGGTCAAGTCGGTATTGATTTCCGCCATCCTTGCGGGGATTCTGCTTTCGGCTTTTATGGCGTTTATTCTGCATTGGCCGCAAAGCTGGTGGTTCTGGGCCTGGGTATTTTTTACATCATTTGAAATTCTGTTGCTCTGGCTTTACCCCGTTGTGATCGCGCCGCTCTTTAATAAATATGAACCGATCAAGGATGAAGAGCTAAAAGAAAAAATTATATCATTGCTCGCGAAAGTCGGATTGAAGGCCGGGGGAATCTTTCAGGTTGATGAAAGTAAGCGCTCCAGGCATACCAACGCCTATTTTACCGGCATCGGTAAAACCAAACGCATCGTTTTGTTTGATACGTTACTGGCATCGCATTCGCATGATGAAATCCTGGCGGTGCTGGCGCATGAAATCGGTCACTGGAAAAAGAAGCATATTTTGAAGCAACTGATTTTGATGGTTGCCGCGTCCCTGATCGGTTTTTATATTCTTTACCGGATGATCAACTGGCCGCCGCTGTATTATGCTTTCAACCTGCAACCCGCGTCGATTTACGCCGGTCTTCTGCTGGTGTCCGTGTATGCCAGTTGTATTGGATTTTTCTTCAGTCCCCTGGGCGCGTGGATTTCACGGCGGTACGAGCGTGAAGCCGATAAGATGGCACATGAACTGACCGGAACATCGGAACCCATGATCAACGCCCTGAAGCGATTAGCGAAAGATAATCTGTCCAATCTGCACCCCCATCCCTGGTATGTCTGGTTTTATTATTCACACCCGCCGTTACTGGAACGGATTACGTATCTTGCCGCTCTGGAAAAAAACAAAAACTCACCATAAAAACAGACTGGTTGCGAAGGTCGCTTTTAGCGTTAGGGATTTCACCGGGCTGCGTAAAAATGTTTAGATGCGGGACATATAAAAGCCGCACCGCGAGGCGTATATGGCAATACTTTGTGCGGTGCGGCTTGAATCGTAATCCCGAAATAATCAGGACAGGTAAGTGTTTCTTGCCGGGGCAGGTTTATTTCTTTCCGTAGCCGATCGTTTTAGCCGCTTCTGCGATGACGTTCAGAACGGATGGATCGTCAATGGTGGAAGGTACCACGTAATCCTTGCCGTCCACGATCTTGCGCATGGTGCTGCGCAACGTTTTTCCTGATCGCGTTTTCGGCAGGGCTTTCACTACAGCAGCTTCTTTGAAACAGGCCAGCGCGCCCAGCTCGTTACGGACCATTTGTACCAGTTCTTTGACAATGTCATCGGGATTTCTGTCAACGCCGGCCTTGAGCACGACAAATCCTACGGGAACCTGACCTTTCAACTGATCTTCAGCGCCAAAGACAGCGCATTCCGCCACGTCTTTATGCTTGGAAACGATTTCTTCCATGGCGCCGGTGGACAAGCGGTGTCCCGCGACGTTGATCACGTCGTCAATGCGTCCCATAATGAAAATATAGCCGTCCTCATCAAAGCGTCCGCCATCTCCCGTGACATAGTAACCGGGCCTTTCCGTAACATACTCCAGATAGCGATTATCGTCCTGCCACAGTGTCGGAAGACACCCGGGAGGCAGGGGAAGTTTAATGGCGACGGAACCCTCTTCACCATTGGGGAGCTGATTGCCGTCGGCATCAAGGATCTGGACATTGTAACCGGGAACCGGTTTTGTCGGGGATCCCGCCTTGATGGGGAAGGGTTCAATGCCCATGCAGTTGGCGGCAATCGGCCAGCCGGTTTCCGTTTGCCACCAGTGATCGACCACGGGAATCTTCAGCATATCGCTTGCCCAATGATAGGTGTCGGGATCAAGCCGTTCACCCGCCAGGAAAAGATACCGGAGGCACGTGATATCATATTTTTTCAAATAATCACCGCGGGGGTCTTCTTTCTTGATCGCACGAAAAGCGGTGGGTGCCGTGAACAGAACCGAGACGCTGTGCTGGGAAATCACGCGCCAGAAAGCCCCCGGGTCCGGCGTTCCAACCGGTTTCCCTTCATAAACAATCGTGGTGCAGCCGTACAGCAACGGAGCGTAAATGATATAAGAATGTCCGACCACCCAGCCGACATCCGATGCCGCCCAGTAAACTTCGCCAGGCTTCACGTCATAGACGTATTTCATCGACCATTTTAAAGCCACAGCGTGACCACCGTTGTCACGCATGACGCCTTTGGGTTTTCCGGTTGTTCCGGAGGTATAGAGAATGTAGAGCGGGTCGGTTGCGGAAACGGTCACGCAGCCGACCGCCTTTGCGTCCTTGATAAAATCATTCCAATCGATATCCCGTGACGGGTTCAAGTCTGCTTTAACCTGGGGCCGTTGATAGATAACGCATTTCTGCGGTTTATGAGCTGCGATGTTGATGGCTTCGTCGAGAAGCGGTTTGTAGGGAAGTACTTTTTTCCCTTCGATGCCGCAGGATGCAGAGATAATAATTTTAGGCTTTGCATCATCGATGCGAATGGCCAGCTCATTGGGAGCGAATCCGCCGAAAACAACGGAATGAACCGCTCCGATGCGCGCGCAGGAAAGCACGGCAACCAGAGCTTCAGGAATCATGGGCATATAGATGATGACCGTGTCGCCTTTTTTGACACCAATCGAGCTCATGGCACCGGCAAATCGGGAGACCCGGTCAAGTAGTTCCTTGTAGGTGATTTTCTGAACAGTATTGGTGACCGGGCTGTCATAAATAATGGCTGTTTGCTCACCACGACCCGATTCCACCTGGTAATCAAGGGCGTTGTGGCAGGTATTGAGCTCTCCGCCGGAAAACCAGCGATAAAAAGGTTTATTGCTGTCGTCGAGCACCTTATCCCATTTTTTGTTCCAGACGACATCCTCGGCTGCCTTTCCCCAGAAAACATCGGGCTGATTGACAGATTGTTCGAATATATCTTTGTATTTTAGTTGATTGGCCATACGGGTTCCTCTTTTATCATTATTTTTTGTGGGCATACCAGATTTAAATTGGGCTTGTCAAAGGCAAAGATGAAAACAAAAAAATAAAGCGGGGAAACGTGATTTTTCGTTCCCCCGCTTTGTTAATCATTCGCCTTTGGTTGATCAGAACGAATTCCTCATCAGAGAAAAAGGAGAAAACCTATTTCATCTGCTTGAAGGAACCGTCCACGATTTCAGGTTCGGGCTTGAAAATATTAAGACCGAAACGCGTATGCAGCTTATTGAGCGTATCCGTCAACTGCGCGGGTTCCATGCCGGCGCCCAGAGCAAACGGTCCGGCAAATGCCCTCATGCAATGTACCATGCCCAGGTCGATGTCGGCTGCGGAAGCCGCGATCTTTTCTTTCAGAACACGCACCGCTTCATTGATCTGGATGGCCAGAAAATCCATAGGGCCAAATTCCTGAGACTGCTCGGCCGTATCAATCTTGGCCTTGCCGCCTTCCCATGTATAAATTCCCTGACCGCTCTTCATGCCGAGTTTCTTGCTGTCCAGCAGATTCTGAAGAACTTTGCCGGGCTTGTATTCCGGAGAGAGTGTCTCTTCGTAGTACTTAAGAGTATGGTAGAAAACATCGATGCCGACGAAATCCGCCAGTTCAAAGGGGCCCATGGGCATACCCGCCATGACCTTCATAACGGTGTCAATGGCGTCCACTTTGACCTTGCCTTCATCCAGAATCGCGCTGATGACGGCCTGGTTCGGAGCACCGATGCGGTTCACAATAAAGCCTGGGGCATCCTTGAGAACCTTGATGGGAACTTTGCCGATCTTCTTGGTGAGTTCACACAGCAGATCCACGTTCGCGTCGGTAGTCTGCTTGGCGTAAATCACTTCCACGCCTTTCATGACCGGCGCGGGGTTGAAGAAATGCATACCGAGAATCCGCTCGGGATTTTTCCCCGCCGTGGCTATTTCACTGATGCTCATGGTGGAGGTGTTGGAGGCTATCAGCGCATCAGCCGGTGCCGCGGCAGATATTTCAGCACACACCGTTTTCTTCAGAGACATAATTTCAGGAACAGCTTCAATAATCACCTGAACGTCCTTGACCGCCTCGGTATTGCTTAACGAGGTGGACAGGTTGCCCATAACCTCAGCTTTTTTTTCGGCAGTCATTTTGCCTTTGCCGACCAGGGTATCCAGGCTCTTGTTGACGGTTGCCATGCCTTTATCCAGAAATTCCTGTTTGATGTCTACCATGACAGCCTTGATGCCGGCCTGCGCGCATACCTGAGCAATGCCGTTTCCCATGGCTCCTGAACCGATTACTGCAACTTTTTTGATATCTTCTAATTTCATCGTGCTTCTCCTTCCCTATTATTTTTTATTTTATAAGAATTTAGGCAGCAATTCTCTGTGCGCGAAGTATAGGAAAATGAATACTGAACTGTCAAGTGAAAAAGGAGTAAAAAGCTAAAATAAAATTGTTTTTAAGGACAAATGGTCGTATCCCGTTTAACGATCGCGCATAAAGACAACAAATGAAGTATTGATCATGAACAATATTGCCGATTGAACATTGGGCAATGCTGACAGCGAACTGTTTTTTGCAGTGCGTACTTTATTATACACGATGTCGCCATCAGTCCGCTGATCAATGTCGTCATTGAATCTTAAATGATAATGATATCAATAATATTTTCATGACGGCTTGGTTTTTAAATAATGGCATGAATTGTGCTGTAGACTTCACAAATTTATTATTGTGATTATATTTCTTTTAAGATAGATTTACCCTCCCAGGAGGGAGTGATTTTATGAATGTGAACAAGAAAAACGCTCTTGTTTTTCCCGGTCAAGGTTCGCAGAGACCAGGCATGGGAAAAGATTTTTATGAACAGATTCCCGTGTGCCGACAGACCTTTGAAGAAGCAGCCGACGCGCTGGGATGGGATGTTGCCGCCCTGTGCTTCGGTGAAGATGAAAAACTGAATCTTACCGAGTTTACGCAGCCCTGTATCGTTACCGCAGAAATCTGCATGCTGCGCGGGCTGAAAGAGCGTTACGGGTTTACACCGGATTATTATGGCGGTCATTCCCTGGGTGAATTTACCGCGCTTGTCGCCGCAGGAGTAATGCCGCTTGACGACACGGTCAGAATTGTTCAGACACGCGGCCGGTTGATGCAGGAGGCCGTTCCGGTGGGGGTAGGCGGCATGGCAGCTGTCATTTCGGAAAACCTCGATATCGACATGCTGGCAGAAGCTATGGAGGGTTTGAATGCGGGCATTGCCAATATCAATTCCGCCAATCAGGTGGTGATCAGCGGCGCATTGCACGCCATTGATGAAGCGGAAAAACGCCTGACAGAAAATTTTCCACCGGAGAAAACATTCCGGTTTATCCGCCTGAATGTGAGCGCTCCATTTCATAGCGCGTTCATGAAAGTTATCGAGGGGCGTTTTGCCGAAACCCTGGAACAGCTCGGCAGGAACATGAATGCGGAAAACGCTTTCCGGGTTACGTCAAACTACACGGGCAGCTTCCATGACAATGATGTTCCTCTAATCAAGAGGAATCTCGTCAGCCAGTTGAGCAATACCGTGAATTGGCGGAAGAACATGCAGATCCTTGCGGATAAGGCCGAAGGAATCTACGAAGTTGGGCCGGGCAGGCCTCTGAGGGATTTCTTCAAGACGATCGGAGTGGCCTGCCAGTCTGTAACAGGACTTGGCGCGGCGGAAAAAGTTTTTAAGTAACGCATTCATTCAACAGAGAGCTGGCGATTTGCTATAGAATAAGGAGTATGTAGCTTGAATCAGGAAAAAGACATAAAAAACAATCCTTTGAAAATTCAGGATAATACCTTTCGTGACGGTCATCAGTCGATTTATGCCACCAGAATGAAAACGGAAGATATGATCCCCATTGCTGAAGAAATGGATCATTGCGGCTTTTATGCCATGGAAGTCTGGGGCGGGGCGACGTTTGATACCATGCACAGGTTTCTGGGCGAAGATCCCTGGGCACGCCCCAAAATTTTAAAAAAATATATCAAGAAAACGCCTTTTGCCATGCTGATTCGCGGGCAGAATCTGGTGGGCTATCGTCATTACGCTGATGACGTGGTACGCGCTTTTGTAGATAAGGCCTGTGAAATCGGCATCGATGTTTTCCGCTGTTTTGATGCTCTGAACGATTTCCGCAATATGGAATCCTGTGCAGAACGGATCAAGGCCAATGGTAAGGTGTTTCAGGGAGCGGTATGCTATTCGCTGACGGATGTTCGGCTGGGCGGCGACGTTTACAATCTGGATTATTATGTGCAGAAAGCCAAAGAACTGGAGAAGATGGGCGCGGATGCGATTTGCATTAAAGACATGGGAGGCATTATGTCTCCTTTCGACGCCTATGATCTGGTAACGGCCATTAAAAAAGAAGTCAGCCTTCCCCTGCATCTCCATTCCCATTATACCAGCGGTATGGCATCGATGACGTATTTAAAGGCCGCGGAAGCGGGAGTGGATGTGGTGGACACCTGTCTGGCGCCTTTCGCCCTCAGAACGTCAATGCCCGCCATTGAGCCGCTTGTGGCGTCACTGCGGGGGACTTTGCGTGATACGGGGCTGGATTTAAACAAGCTTTTGGTTTTGGGAGAGCACCTGGAAAATATTGCGCCAAAATACAACAGCCACCTGGCCACCCATAAACTTTCCATTATCGATAACGGTGTTCTCGCGCACCAGATTCCCGGCGGTATGATTTCCAATCTGACCGGACAACTCAAAGAAATGAACGCGCTGGACAGACTGCCTGAAATTTACAGAGAAGTTGTTGAAACGCGGAAAGACATGGGATCTCCACCGCTGGTGACGCCGGTTTCGCAAATCATCGGGGCACAGGCCGTGCTGAATGTTTTATTCGGTCGCTATGTCAGGGTGTCCAATCAGTTGAAAGACCTGGTGCTGGGATTGTACGGAAAAACACCCATGCCGATTGACGCCGAGCTGACCAAAAAAATACTCAAAAATTATAAACGCGGCCAGGAGCCGGTGTCCGGCAGACCCGCTGATTATCTGGAACCGGAAATCGAAGCGGCGAAAAAGGCGATGGGGGATCTGGCGCACAGTGACGAGGACGTGCTGGCCTATATTTTATATCCGGCAACGATGACAAAATTTCTGCAAACCAAGTATGGAAACGAATCATCCAGCGCGGGCGAGGCAGATCCTCACAAAAAGGGCGCGGTCGCTTAAGAGTCAAACAAGAACTCCTTTTTTGAAGCAAGATTATTCATCAAAGGAGTTTTTTATGCACGCTTTTCAAAAAGACAGGTAGAGGACTTTTGTTTATGGATTTCAGTCTTAGTGCAAGTCAATTGTCGTATCTTGATACGGCGCGCAAATTCGTGAAAAATGAAATTACACCCCGCATCCTGGAGATGGAAAAAGAACATGCTTTTCCCTGGGATATTATCAACAAGGCATGGAAAACGGGGCTCGTCAACTTGAGCATTCCGGAATCTGTCCGGGGGTATGAAATTGACCCTCTCACATCCGCTCTGATCATTCAGGAGCTTTCCTACGGAGATACCGGTATTTCCACATCAGCCATGTGTAACGATTTGGCCAATGTCGTAATCGGTCTTCACGGTACGGATGAGCAGAAAAACAGGTTTCTCGGGCCTTTTGCCGAAAAACCGGTACTGGCGTCCTTCTGTCTCACGGAGCCGAATGCGGGCTCGGATAACTCCATGATGACCAGCTTCATCAGAAAAAACGATGACGGCAATTACACCCTCAACGGTTCCAAATGCTTCATCACCAACGCATCCTACGCTTCTCAATTCACAGTTCTCTGCAAGACCGGAAAGCCAACGGGCAATTTCATGGCCTGCGTTATTGTACCCGTGGATCACATCACTTCAGCCGAAATTCCCGATATCGGAACGTCAACCAGAGAAGTAAATATCCCGTCAGGAGGAAAGATCATCATCGGCAAGCCGGAGGATAAACTGGGGCAGCGGCTTTCCAACACCGCCAGCGTTACTTTTGAAGATGTTGTGATCCACCCGAATCAGATTATCGGTGACCGCCGTCTGGGCTTCAAATATATTGTCGATGTTCTGGATTACGCCCGTCCCATGGTGGCTGCCATTGGCCTGGGACTTGCCCGGCGGGCGTTTGATCTCACAAGGGACTATGCCCGGGAAAGAAAACAGTTCGGCAGTCGAATTTGTGATCTGCCCGTGGCGCGGGACATGTTGACCACCATGTGGAAGAAAGTAGAACTGGCCGAAATGGCTCTGTTCAAGGCCATTTTCAAGATTCAGGAAAAAGCGAAAGATGCCGGAATCTACGCGTCGCTGGCCAAAAACGTTGCCGCCGAGGCGGCCATTTTTTGCGCAACAGAAGGCCTGCACCTGCATGGCGGTTATGGTTTTACCGCCGAATACGAAATTTCCAAACTGGCGCGCGATGCCCACATTATCGACATTTATGAAGGCGTCCGGGAAGTTCAAAATATGATCATCGGACGGGAAATCGTGTGATGCTTTATCTTCACGCCATGGGGCACTTTCACCCGGAAAACGTTCTTTCCAATACCTTTTTAGAAGATCTGAATATCGGAACGACCAACGACTGGATAATGGAACGCGTGGGCATTCAGAATCGCCGCACAGTTTTACCTCTGGACTATATCCGCGAAACGAAAAACGTTAATCCTCTGAAATCCTTTTCCATCCGGCAGTACACCAACGCTCAGATGTCGGCCAGGGCGGCTCGCATGGCGTTAAAGCGTGCGAATTTAAAGCCGGAAGATATCGGCCTGGTGATTTCCGGATCTTCTTCGCCGGATAACATCACACCGGCGGAGGCCGGTGCGGTCGCGGCAGAATTGGGAATTGAAGTGCCCTGTTTTGATTTGAATTCCGCCTGCTCCACCTTTGGCATGCAGGTTAATTTTTTACTACGCATGAGGCCCGAAGAAATGCCGCCTTACGTTCTGCTGGCCGGAGCGGAATCCACAACCAAAGTCATTAACTACACCGACCGGAACTCTGCCGTGCTGTTCGGCGACGGTGCTCACGCCGCTGTTGTTTCAGCCACCGTCCCCGCCCGTGCCGCCTTTGTTAACGGCAGTTATAACGCCCGCCCTTCCGGATGGACGAAGGTCGGTGTTACCGGAGACTGGGTCTTCAGCCAGGACGGCAACGCCGTGCAGGGCTTTGCGATCAGGACTACCACGGAATGTTTAAAAACGCTTCAGGATCAATATGATGCTCGGGCCGGGCGTTTTATTTTCATCGCCCATCAGGCCAATTACATGATGCTCAAGACCGTTTGCGAACGCAGAAACATCAGAGCGGAAAACCACTGGTTCAATGTGGATCAGTTCGGCAATGTCGGCTGCTGCGGTGCCCCGGCTGTTTTGAGCATGAACTGGGAAAGAATCCAGCCGGGAGACCATGTGGCCATGGTCATTGTCGGCGCGGGTCTTGCCTGGGCGTATGCGATGCTCAAAATAGAGGACAAATCATGATGGATAAACCCGTTGCCCTGGTTACCGGTGGAGCAAAAGGAATAGGGGCGGCTTGCTGCCGCGCTCTGGCCGCAGAAGGATTTCATGTCGGTATTCATTACAATCAGAGTACCGCCCAGGCGCAAACCTTGCTGAATGAAGTAGAAGCAGGATTTTTGATTCAGGCCGACCTGTCCAAGATTGAACAAATCGACGCGATGGTTGGCAAGATTAAAGATTCTGCGGGGCGTGTTGATGTCCTGGTCAATAATGCGGGCCACTCCATCAATGCCGATATCATCTCTATGAAAATGGAACAGTTCGATGAACAGCGGGCTCTGACCCGCGGCGTGTGGTATCTGACCAAAAGAATTCTGCGGCAATTTATGTTCCGGAGTTCAGCCGGCCGTATCATCAATGTTTCCAGTGTGGTCGGTCATAGGGGCAATGCCGGTCAGATTCCCTACACCATGGAAAAAGCGGCGCTGGACGCCTTCACCAAATCGCTGGCACGGGAACTCAAAGGGAGGAACATTCTGGTTAATTCTATTGCGCCCGGTTTTGTGGATACCGAAATGACCCGGGAGCTGCCGGAAGAAGTAAAAAAGAAAGCCATGGGGGATATTCTTCTGGGACGTGTGGGACTTCCCGGGGAAATTGCTGAAGTGGTCGCCTTTCTTGCGAAAAAAGGAAGCTACATCCACGGATCGGTCATTCACGTCAATGGAGGACTTTATGGAGGCTGATGCCGCGCAGAGACAGGAGGTACTGTCGCTGGTTCCCCAGCAGCCGCCCTTCCGTTTCATTGATGAGATCATCAGCCTGGACGACGAACGAATCGTCGGGGCTTACCGTTTTCGCGAGGATGAATATTTTTACCGCGGGCACTTTCCCGGCCATCCCGTCACGCCGGGAGTGATCCTGATTGAAACGATGGCGCAGGTCGGGGTTGTGGCGTTCGGCATCTATCTTTTGTCGCGACAGAAAAATATGAAGCTTCGTGACATGAAATTGCCGGTCAGCCTTTTTTCTCTGGCGGATCGTGTGGAGTTCGGGCAAATGGTAAAGCCGGGAGAAAGGGTGGTCGTCAAGGCAAATAAAATTTATTTTCGCAAAATGACGATGAAAGCCGGTGTGTTCATGGAAAGGGAAAACGGAGAAATCATTTGCAGCGGGGAATTATCGGGAGTGGGAGTGGAACCATGAAAAAAAGAATTGTCATCACAGGCATGGGTGTGGTGGCGCCCAATGCCCATGGTACGGATGATTACGAAAACGCGCTCAGGGGTGGTGTGTCCGGGATCCGTTTTATTCCCGAACTGCAGCGGCTGAACTTCGGCTGTCAGATCGGCGGCGTTCCGCAGAATTTCGAAGAAATCAGGTCGCGTTATTTTGACGAGGAAACACGATTGTCGATCAACGACAACATCGGCTATGCCTCCGTTGCAGCCATTGATGCCTGGAAGGACGCGGGATTCGCCCCGAAGGATCACGATGATGATACCGTGGATTGGGACACAGGCATCATTGCCGGTTCCGGAGTCGGCGGCATGGACACCATAGCCAACACGATTGTTCCGTTGATTAACGAAGGCAAAGTGAAGCGCTTGGGAAGCAGCATTGTTGAACAGGTTATGGGCAGCGGAACCAGCGCGCGTATTTCCGGGTTATTGGCAGTCGGCAACCAGGTCACCTCGAATTCTTCAGCCTGTTCCACCGGCAACGAAGCCATTATTGACGCGATGTGCCGCATCAGAAGCGGTCTTGCAAAACGAATGGTCGCCGGTGGATCCGAGGGTGCGACCCCTTACATTTGGGGTGGGTTTGACGCCATGCGCGTTCTTTGCCGCAAATTCAACGATCATCCGGAAGCCGGTTCTCGTCCGTTAAGCGCTTCAGCGGCGGGCTTCGTTCCCGGTTCCGGCGGAGCGATGCTGGTGCTGGAGGAACTGGAAACGGCGCTGGACCGGGGAGCACGCATCTATGCAGAACTGCTCGGCGGTTACGTCAACTGCGGGGGCCAGAGAATGGGCGGCTCCATGACGGCGCCCAATCCGGAAGGGGTGAAAAGATGTATTCGGAGGGCCGTTCAGGATGCCGGTATCGATCCGGCGGATGTTGATGCGGTCAATGGTCACCTGACCGCCACCTACGCCGACCCCCATGAAGTGAAAAACTGGGCGGAAGCGCTGGAGCGGACACCGGAAAATTTCCCCTACATTCAGTCCACCAAATCACTGGTGGGTCATTGTCTGGGGGCGGCAGGCGCTATTGAGTGCGTAGCCGTCGTTCTGGAGCTGTACAAAGGATTTTTGCATCCCTCCGTTAACAGCGTGGATGTTCATCCCGACATTGAAGAATATGCGCCGAAAATACCGCAGAAATGTCTGGACCTGCCCGAGATAAAAATCATCGTCAAAGCCGGCTTCGGCTTCGGCGATGTCAACAGCTGTCTCATATTCAAAAAATGGGAAGGAAGATCATACGTATAGGAGGAGAAATGGTTTTATGCATGACAAAAAGATTTTTGAAGAGATGATTGATATTTTAAGGCCGTACGCCAGGAATCAGGATAAACTGCTAACGGCAACACTGGAAACACATATCCTGAACGACCTGAAGGTCAATTCGGCGCGTCTGGTGGATGTGATTATCAAATGCGAAGACGTTTACGGAATCAGCGTGGATGATGACGAGGCGGATAAAATCCGCACCATCGGTGATGCCGTCCGAATCATCAAACAAAAAATCGCCTAGGCCATGACGAAAAAATCCCTGATATTGCTTCACCTGCAGAACATGATCGGACGCGTTGCCATTTTCATTCTGGCGCCGTTGTATTTTCTCGCCGCGAAAATTTTATGTTACCGTGTCAGGGACTTAAAAGAAACCCGTCGCCGGTGCGCCGCGGCATTTGCGGAGCACCGGGGCGGCTGGATTATCTGCTCCAACCATCTGACCATGATCGACTCATTTATTCTGAGCTACGCCATGTTTAGTCTGTCCGGGCATCTGATCCATTACAAAAAAATGGCCTGGAACCTTCCCGAGTGGGCCAATTTCAAAGATAATATCTTTTTGACCCTTTTATGTTACCTGTCCAAATGCATTCCAATTAGCCGGGGCGGATCCCGTGAGAAGATGAAGCAATCGATGGAAAAATGCCTGTTCCTTTTGCGTCATGGCCAGACCGTCATGATCTTTCCTGAAGGAAGGCGTTCACGCACCGGCCGGGTGGATCAGATCGATTTTTCCTACGGAGTCGGGCGCTTTATCAGGAATGTAGAAAACTGTAACGTCATGTGCATCTATCTGCGGGGAGACGGTCAGAAACAATTCAGCGCCATTCCCGCCTGGGGTGAAAAGTTTTCAATACACCTGGATGTTTTCAAACCACGAATAGAAGAGGGAAGCGAACTTCGGATGCAACGGGAATATGCCAGACAAATCATTGAGCGGCTGGCACAAATGGAGGAAGACTACTTTGCCCGTCATCGGGAACGATGTGGTGGATTTGAAGGAAACGGCGAACGCGGGAAAGAGCAGCGATTCACGCTTTCTGAAAAAAATCCTCACCGATGCTGAAATTGAATATGTTAAAAACACGGATCACTCCAATCTGGCGCTCTGGTCACTGTGGGCCTGCAAGGAAACCGCGTATAAAGTGATCAAAAAGTTATTCCATGATACCGCCTTCATTCCAAGGCGATGGCAGGTTAATCTTAACCGATATGTGCCGGAATACAAAGAAGGGAGCGTTTCCGTTTCGGGAAAGGGTGAAGTCTCCATCCGTCTCTTTTCCGATGGCGACTATGTTCATTGCATTGGCGCGAATGCTCCGGACGCGTTGGATAAACTAACCTGGCGCGTCGAAACTTTGCCCAATGAAGAAATCGACCCTTCTCTGTTTTCCCGCCACTGCCTTATTCAGAGCTTAGCCAGGCGCTTTTCACTGGACTTTCATCGCATAAAAATAATAAGAAAAAGACGGGGCGGAGAACTTCAACCTCCATGTGTATACATCGGCGGGCAAAAATCAGATATTGACATAAGCCTTAGCCACGACGGTCGCTTTGTCGCCCATGCCATCGCGCGGCCCGGTTTGCAAGGGCGATCAAGCGGACTCGCCGATGCGTAACGTCAGGCTGATGACCCGCGCGAAGGCCGCGTAACAGGATCAGTCTCTCGTGAAAAAGAAATATCCTGAATAGAGCGCCGCCGCAAAAAGACATCAAAACGAAACCAAAAAAATGAGGAAGATGGGCCAATGAATAGTGTAAAAAAAATGTTTCATGCGAAAGAGGCGAAGAACCTGGAAAATCTTTTAGATAAAGTTGAAGATCGTGAAGATGCCCTCTGCCTGGAGGAACTCCACGGTTTTCTTTATGGCCTGGCATTGACTCCGGAACCGGTGATGCCCAGCGAATGGTATCCCGAAATATTCGGCGAAGGCGGTCCGGTATTTGATGATGAAAAGGACGCGCAACGGGGTTTGCAATGCCTTACATCGGCGTACAACCGTATGATTGACGAAAGCAACAGCGGCAAACTCAAATTCCCCTTCAATTACGCCAAGATGTCCGATGATGATTTGTATTTGATTGAAGGCTGGGCCTATGGTCTGTTTCTCGCGTTATCTCTGAGACCGCATTTCTGGGGGATGACAGAAGAATATGAAAACACAACCGACGAGGAAATATCCGAAGATATGCAGGAAGTCATTGCCGCATGCTGCGTCATAATTGCCGTTGCCTTGCCTGAGGAAAGAAACAATATTTATGAAGCGGCGCCGGACGATCCTCCACTAACAGAGGAAGAGATGGAAGCCGATCTGTATGGCCTGTTGCCGCTGAGCGTGGAAACCATTACGCGGCATGGCGAAAAACTTCGCAAAGAAAGACAGGCAAAAATGCAAAAATCAACCGTTCATGCCACGGGTGTTGATGTCAAAGTTGGTCGCAACGACCTTTGCCCCTGCGGCAGCGGTCGAAAATACAAAAAATGCTGCGGCACCCACTAACATTGTTCTTTCATCGGACGCCCCATGGGGTGGAGATGCGATAAAAGATACACCAATAAACATAGGGACGGATCCCCGATCAGTCCGCCCGCCTTTTTCTGGCGCAAGACTGCGCCTTGAATCGGAATATTTCAGGCAAAAACATCACAAATAAAACCCCTCTTTCGAGGAATTGCAAATATCTCCGTTTAAATGTATCTTATCATTCATCAACAAGAACGCCTGACATTGTATCGGAGGCGCAATGGCATCGAAAATCATTCTGGAAAGATTTCTCTGGTTTCAAAACGAAATTAAAAACGGAAAATACCCCAACACTAAAACCCTGGCCGAAAAATTCGAAATCACCCGCAAGACCGCCCAGCGCGACATCGAATTCCTGCGCGACAGAATGGGCGCGCCGCTGGTTTACATCCCCGAACACCGGGGCTTTGCCTATGAAGACAACACCTACGAGCTGGCCGGATTCTGGCTGGAAGAAGACGCGCTGATTTCCCTGCTTCTGGCGTACCGGTTGGTTTCCGCCGTGCCGGATAAAAGCATCAAAGCATCCCTGCGCGCCTTTCTGGAACAACTGCTCGCCAAACTTTCCCATTCCGGCGCCATATCCGTCAAAGACCTGAGCAGTAAAATATCCGTCCGCAATATCGAATATTCCAGAACATCCGAAAAAATATATCATGCCATACTCGAAGCCCTGCTTTTTGCCAGGCCGGTGCGCATCGAATACCATTCGCCGCACAATGCCGAAACCACCACCCGAGACATCCAGCCTTTGCACCTTTTGCACTACATGGGCACCTGGCACATCATCGCCCACTGCGCAATGAAAAACCAGTTAAGAGACTTTGTATTATCACGCATCCATAAAATAGAGCCTTGCGCAAACAAAATAACATCCCGCTTCAACTCTGGGCAGGTGCGGGAATACATCCGTAAAACCTTCGGCATCTTTCACGGCAAAGAAACAAAAGAGGTTTGCTTGTGTTTTTCCAAAGATGTTTCCATTTGGATTGCTGAACAAATCTGGCATCCGGCGCAACAAACAATTACCAAGAAAGACGGCAGACTCTGCCTGACCATACCGGTTTCCGACTTTCGCGAAATCAAGCGCGAAATCCTCAAGTACGGCTCGCAGGTGGAAGTAATTTCGCCCAAAGCCCTGCGGGAGGAAATAAAAAAAGAAATCGAAAAGATGAATGAAGTTTACACTTAAAAAATAGACGTTCTCGTGTACGTTTGGCAGGAATTCTGTAGGGACTGATCCCCGATCAGTCCGAAAAAATGTCATTTCCACATGGGTTTGACGGGGATCCGAACAAACCACCGTGCAGATTAAAGCAACTCTGTCTCATTTATTATTGATTGACAAGTCAATTAATTCTGTTATTGTTGCATTGTATTAATGTATGGCGAATGTTCCTAAATAAGGTACGTATGATAAACAAAAATACAATAAGTTCCCTGACCGGCAAGGAAGCCGAACTGGTGGCGCGGATGACTTACGAAAAAAAGGACATTGTTACCGCCCGTGAACTGGATGGTTATCTGCCGCGCGAGTTTGCTTACCGGCGCAAGCTGGTTTACAGCTTAGTAAAAAAGAAAATATTAATTCCCGTTAAAAACGGCGTTTATATTTTTGTGCCTCTCGAGTTTGTCGCTACCGGACGCCGCGTCAGTGAGTTTCTGATACCTTCCCTATTCTTTCCGCGGGGCGGCTATTACATCGGCTATTCCGCCATGTTCAACTATTATAACTTCACCAATCAGCAGTATCAGACGTTTTACGTTTTAAATACGCGGATTTCACGCGAAAGAACCATTGCCGGCCTTTCGTTCAAATTCATCAAAGTCGCGGTAAAAAGACTTTATGGGCTGGAAGAAATAGACATTAACGGCAAAAAGGCCGTAGTCAGCAGCATAGAGAGAACGCTGGTTGATCTTTTTTACTATAGCAAACCGGTGGGCGGTCCGAATGCCGCTGCCGACATTCTTATGAAAATCGTCAAATCCGGCAAATGCGACATCAAAAAATTAATTGAATACACGGTAAAATTTCCCGTCTTTAAAACGCGTAAGCTCATTGGACTCACTCTGGAAAAAGCCGGTGTGAATGAAAAGATGCTTTCACCTCTGGAAAAGAGTGTTAAAAAAACGTCGCTGATTTCTTTTACGGACAATCGAAAAGGAAAAATCAATGAAAAATGGCGCGTCATCATTCCTGCTGCACAGGGATAAAGAAAGCTTCCGTAACCTGGTTGACCGGACGGCAACACAAGCGGGTTTTTATACACCACTCATGGAAAAAGACTATTACCTGACCTTTATACTTTCCAGGGTTAACGAACTCAGCCCTGATCTGATTTTCAAAGGGGGCACCTGTCTTAATCTCTACGGGTCAATTCCCCGAAGCTTGCTTCGAATAGATGCTTGTGAGATATTGTCTATGTGAGCGAGTATATTCATAAGAGCCATAACGTATCGGTCCTATTGTACCATCTGGTATGTCCA
>Ga0255342_1001567_pt1 | contig 31973 bp, 24 predicted proteins | sample wastewater_treat_3_FD_192416 | JGI IMG/M metagenome (GOLD analysis project Ga0255342, IMG submission 192416) | Wastewater microbial communities from Lulu Island WWTP, Vancouver, Canada - plant14 | ecosystem: Engineered > WWTP > Wastewater > Unclassified | place: Canada: Vancouver, British...
GCGGCTGGCCGAACTGGCGGGACGGCCGCAGGACCGGCTGCGGTTTATTCACGTGGCCGGCACCAACGGCAAAGGATCCACCTGCGCCCTGCTGGAGAGCATGTACCGCGCAGCGGGCTGGCGCGTGGGCCTGTACACCTCGCCGCATCTGGTGGCGTTTGGCGAGCGCATTCAGGTCAACCGCCGGCCCATCAGCGAGGCGGACGTGGTGCGGTTGGTGGATGAATTACAACCTTTTTTTCAGACGTTCCCGGCGGGGCATCATCCCACGTTTTTCGAAGCCGTCACCGTCATGGCTTTGAAGTATTTTGCCGAGCAGGCGTGCGACCTGGTCATCTGGGAAACCGGCTTGGGCGGACGGCTGGACGCCACCAACATTGTCACGCCGCTGGCCAGTGTGATTACGAACATTCAATTTGACCATCAACGCTGGCTGGGCGAATCCCTCGCCGCGATTGCGGCGGAAAAGGCCGGCATCATCAAACCCGGCGTGCCGTGCATCACCGCGACGGACGAATCGGAGGCCCTGGCCGTCCTTCAAGCAACGGCGCGGCAACACCGCAGTCCGCTCACCCTGGTGACTCCCGCGCACACGCAACAACCGCCGCTCGACACGGTGCGGCTGCCCTTGCTCGGCGGGCATCAACGCCTGAACGCCGCCGTCGCCCTGGCCACAGTGAAAACCTTGCAGGCGCAGTTGCCCGTCAACGCGCGGGCCCTTCGCGAAGGGTTGTCCACGGTGCGCTGGCCGGGACGGATGCAATTGCTCGAACGCGCCGCCGGACAGTGCGTTTTGCTGGATGGCGCGCATAACTCCAGCGGCGCCGCCTCGCTGCGCGCCGCCCTGGCCGAGTATTATCCGGGAACGCGCCCGACGTTCATCCTGGGCATCCTGCGGGATAAGGATTGGGATTTGATGTGTGAAATCCTGGCGCCCCTGGCCGGGCGCATCATCTGTGTGCCGATCCACAGTGAACGCAGCGCCAGTCCGGAACAGTTGCGCGCCGCCTGTCTCCGCGCGCACCCCGCGGGGCGGGTGGAAACCCGCGACTCGTTGGCGGAAGCGCTCGCGGCCACGGAGTCCGAGCCCTTCGTGGTCATTGCAGGATCGCTCTATCTGATCGGCGAAGCCATGGAGCAACTCCAAGTGACGGTAAATGCGAATGGCGACGAAAAGAAATTGAACGAATGGATGCCGCCCGCATCATGGACGGCGACGGCCGCCACGCCGGCCGTGGCGGTCACGGCGGGGTAACCGGCGCGCCGGCCAAGTTCAGGCGCCGAAAACATCATCCGGTTTGCGGCGAAACCCTTTGCCAATCCCCCGATACGCCATCAGGAAATAACCCAGCACCCCGACCACCGCGAGCGATAACCCGCTCCAGAACTTCGGCCAATCCGTGCCTCCGGCGGGGGTGTTCCAAGCAAACCAGCCGCCCGTGCCAAGGTATCCGGTCAGGTTGCCCACGCCCACGGTGACGAACGACATCAGGGCCTGCGCGCGCGCCCGCCAAGCCGCGTCCACGCGTTGATCGAGATAAATTTGCGCGGTGACGAACACAAACGAAAACGAACATCCGTGCAACGCCACGCCGGCCAGCAGCCACAGTTTTTGGTCCAACGCACAAAAGGCAAATCGCAACACCCCGCACCCCAAGCCCGCCGTCAAAATCCATTTGAGCCGCCAGCGGGACAGCAGGCCGCCCAGCAGAAACATGGTGACCACCTCCAACACCTGGCCCAGGCTCATCCAGGCGCTGGTGCGGTGAAAGCCCAGATCCCGCAGGTGAAGCGGCGAGTAGGGATAAAACGCCGCCACGGGAATGCTGAACAGGGCAATGGTGAGAAACACCACGCGATGATCGCGGTGCCGCAACAAGGTGAGCGCGTCCAACCCCAACCGCTCGCGCCAGGTGAGGTGGCTCGAAGATTGAACGGGCGGCAGCCCGGACAGGCAATAAGTGAAGCCGGCGACGATCAACCATACCAGCGCGCCGCTGTAACCGGCCCGGGTGGAGGCATCGGCGTTCAAGGCGCTCACCAGCCAGCAGCCCGCCATCCAGCCCAGCGTGGCCATCGCGCGGATTGGGCCGAACTCGTGTTTGGTATCCCGCAACCGCGCCAACACGATGGTGGAAGCCAGACTCCAAGCTGGCGCGGTGGCCAGCGCGTGCAACTGAATCAGGACCAGCACCATCCCCGGCGGCCAGCCCTGATAAATCGCCGTGGTAGCCAGCGCCATCGTCCCCGCCGTGGCGAGGGCCAAGCCGCGTAACACTTGCACCGGCGACGCTTGCCGGTCGGCCACCGCCCCGAAAATTAACGGCGAAACAAACGCCGCCAACGCCGAGGCGGCGAACGCATACGGACGAATCACACTCAGGCCGTGCGCTTCGAGCACCGGGCTGAGCGGCACCAACCAAATGGCCTGCGACACTCCCTGAAGCAGGAAGAGCGCGCCCAACTCGGCGAACTGCGTCCGGTGCATGCTGGTCAACACCCGCACAGGACACTCGAAGACGGCGGGGAAGGCAAAATCATCCTGAAGCGGGTTCCGCGTTGGTACGGGGAGACCGCGCGGCAATGGATCGCCCGGTGTTGGGGACAGAGGCCCTCAGGGGGAATGACGGCTCACAATAGTCTCCGGGCGATACAGGTCGTGGTTGCTCCCTTGGAATTCCGCTTTCAACCGCACTTTGAATCGGGCCAGGTCCACCAGTTCCCAGCCTTGGAACTGCCAGTGCCCGTTGGTTTTGCCCGTGTGCTCGAATCCCACCAGTAAATGATGGGCGTCCTCCAACACTTTGTTCGTCTCCGTTTTGGGCGCGTAATAAAACGTGCGCAACTTGCTGGCGCGGTTGCCGCGCTCAAACAACTTGGGATCGAGATAAACCACCCGCCCGCTCTCCCGTTCCACCAGCCGCAAATCGGGATACCCGGCCCGCTGCACCCGGCCCGCCGCGTTGCGGGGATAATCGCAGGCCCATCCGGGCCGTTCGTTCAACGCCGCGCGCAGGGCTTTTTCAAAGTGGGCGCTGACTTCGTTGATCCGCCGTTCGGCGTGGGCGGGGTGATTCACGTCGTTGAGTTCCCGCAACACCTGATCCAGCGCCCCGCCGATTTGGGCGATCAACTTCCGGTCGGCGGCGCGGGTCAAATCCAGCGCCAGCACGCGCCGGCCGGTCGTGCCGAAGATCACCTCGCCAAAGGGCACGTCCTGCAGTTGCGCGTCGGCGGCGAGCACGGCGTGGAGAGCCGCCTTGGTGGTGTCGGATGCCGGCGGCTCGGCGGCCACCACACTCGCTCGTCCCAGCACGGCGCAGAGCGCGAAAACAACCCAGGCGGCTTTCATCATCGCCGCCAGCATAAACCGTGGGGCAACGGGGCGCAAAAAGATGTTCGCCTCACGGGCGCGCGGGGGTATACGCCAACCACGGCCCCAACCAACGCTCGTCCTCCGCCACCGGGACGCCCTTGCGCCGGGCATGATCTTCGATCTGGTCCTTGCCCAGCTTGCCGACGGCGAAATATTTCGATTCCGGATGCGCAAAGTAGAGGCCGCTGACACTGGCCCCGGGCCACATGGCGAAGCCTTCCGTCAGTTGAATGCCCGCGTGCCGCTCCACGGCCAGCAGCTCCCAAATCTTGGCTTTCTCGGTGTGGTCGGGACAGGCCGGGTAACCCGCGGCCGGGCGGATGCCACGATACTTCTCGGCGATCAATTCTTCATTGCTGAAACGCTCCGCGCGGCCGTAGCCCCATTCCTCGCGGACCCGTTTGTGCAGGAACTCCGCAAACGCCTCCGCCAAACGATCCGCCAGGGCCTCCGCCATGATGGCGTTGTAATCGTCATGCCGGGCTTTGAAATCGGCGATAAGTTCCTTTGCCCCCAGCCCGGCGGTGACGGCAAAAGCGCCGATATGATCGTTGGGTGGCTGGCCGTTAACCTCTGGTGACCGGGGCGCAATAAAATCCGCCAGGCAGCGGTTCGGGGTGCCATCGCCCTTTTCGATCTGCTGGCGCAAAAAACAGAACGTCAAGCGTCGCTCCCGGCGCGTGCCGTTGGCGTAAACTTCCACATCATCGCCGACGGAATTGGCAGGGAAAAAGCCGTACACACCGCGGGCGACCAGCAGGTTCTCCCGCACGATGCGCTCCAGCAGCCGTTGCGCGTCGGCGAAGAGCTGCCGGGCCTGCTCGCCGTGTTTTTCGTGTTGAAATATTTTTGGATAGACCCCGCGCAATTCCCAGGCGTGAAAAAAAGGTGTCCAGTCAATGAAGGGCACCAAATCGGCAACGGAAACGTTCCGGCGGGCGTCCGCCGCGTCCGACGGGGCGTCTGGGTCGCCGGCGGCACCGAGCACCCGCACTCCGGTAAACTCCGGTCGCGGCAGATCGTCGTAGGCCAACTTCGGGGCGTTGGCCCGCGCTTGGCCCAGGGTCAGGAGGGTTTCCTTGCGCCCCGCCCGGTGCGCGCGGGTCCGCTCGTAATCCTCGCGGAGCTGCTGGAGGAACGCCGGTTTTTGGTCGGCGTTCAGCAACTGGCTGACGATCGGCACCGCCCGGCTGGCATCAGGGACGTGAACCACCGCCTCGCGATAAGCCGGCGCGATTTTGATCGCGGTGTGGGCCTTGCTGGTGGTGGCGCCGCCGATCAGCAACGGCAGTTTGCAACCCTGCCGCTCCATTTCCTGCGCCACATGCGTCATCTCGTCGAGCGAGGGCGTGATCAATCCGCTGAGGCCAATGATGTCTGCCGCGCGTTCGCGGGCGGTTTCCAGAATCTTCTCGCTCGGCACCATCACGCCCAGATCAATGACCTCGTAGTTGTTACAGGCCAGGACCACGCCGACGATGTTTTTGCCGATGTCATGCACATCCCCTTTCACGGTCGCCAGCAAAATCCGGCCCGCCTTGCGCTGGCTCGTCTGCTGGCCGGCTTCCATGAACGGTTGCAGGTAGGCGACGGCTTTTTTCATGACGCGCGCCGACTTCACGACCTGCGGCAGAAACATTTTGCCGCTGCCGAAGAGGTCGCCCACAATATTCATACCGGTCATGAGCGGCCCTTCGATGACCTGGAGCGGCTGCCCCAGTTGCTGCCGCGCTTCCTCGGCATCGCTTTCGATGAATTCGTCCAATCCCTTGACCAGCGCGTGTTGCAGGCGTTCGGCGATCGGCAGATTGCGCCAGGCTTGCTCGGCGCGTTCCGGAGCATCAGGGTCGTTGGCCGTCTGTTTGAGGCGCTCCCCGAAGGTCACCAACCGTTCCGTGGCGTCGGGCCGGCGGTTGAGCAATACATCCTCGACCCGCTCCCGCAATTCCGCGGGAATCTCCTCATACACGGCGAGCATGCCGGCGTTGACAATGGCCATGTCCAGCCCGGCCTGGATGGCATGGAACAGAAAGGCGCTGTGCATGGCCTCGCGCACGGCGTTGTTGCCGCGAAAACTGAACGACACGTTCGACACGCCGCCACTGACCCGGGCGCCCGGCAGGTGCTGCTTGATCCAACGCGTCGCCCGGATGAAATCCACGCCGTAGTTCGCATGCTCCTCAATGCCCGTGCCCACCGTCAGCACATTCGGATCGAAAATGATGTCGTCAGGCGCAAAGCCGACGGTTTGCGTGAGCAGATCATAACTGCGTTGGCAGACTTCAATCTTGCGCTCGAACGTGTCCGCCTGGCCGCGCTCGTCAAACGCCATCACCACCACGGCGGCCCCGTAGCGGCGGACGCGTCGCGCCTGTTCGACAAACCTGGCCTCGCCTTCCTTGAGGGAGATCGAGTTGACGATGCCTTTGCCCTGCAAACATTGCAGGCCGGCTTCAATCACCTCCCACTTCGAGGAATCCACCATCACCGGCACCCGGGCAATGTCCGGCTCACTGGCCACGAGGTGCAGGAAACGGGTCATGGCCGCCACGCCATCCAGCAACGCCTCGTCCATGCATACGTCAATAGCCTGCGCGCCCGCTTCCACTTGCTGCTGGGCGATGGCGAGCGCGGGCTCGAACTGACCATCGAGAATCAGCTTTTTGAACCGGGGCGAACCGGCGACGTTGGTGCGCTCGCCAATGTTCACGAAGTTGATTTGCGGCGTGACGTTGAAAGCCTCCAGCCCGCTGAGGCGCAGGGCGGGCGCGATGACCGGGAGCGGACGCGGCGCGCAATCCCGAACGGCGGCGGCAATGCTTTGGATGTGCGCCGGCGTGGTGCCGCAGCAGCCGCCCACAATGTTGAGCCAGCCCCGTTGCGCCCAATCCGCGAGCTGCGGCGCGAGGGATTCCGGCGTCTCCGGAAACCCGGTGGGCGACAGCGGATCGGGCAATCCGGCGTTCGGATAAAAGCAGGTGAACGTAGGCACCAACCGCACCAGTTCCTCGACAAAAGGGCGCATTTCCTTGGGGCCCAACGCACAATTCAACCCCATCGCCAGCGGTTGCGCGTGGGCCACCGAATTCCAAAACGCCTCCACCGTCTGCCCCGTCAGCGTCCGGCCCGAGCGATCAGTGATCGTCCCGGAGATCAGGATCGGCAGGCGCCGCCCGCGCGCCTCGAAAACTTCCTCCATGGCAAAAAGTGCGGCTTTGGCGTTCAGGGTGTCGAAAATGGTTTCGAGCAGCAGAAGGTCCACGCCGCCTTCCAGCAGCGCCTCCACTTGCTCGCGGTAGGCCCGCCGCAGTTGATCGAAATTCACCGACCGAAATCCCGGATCGTTTACTTCCGGCGAAATGCTGGCGGTGACTGGCATCGGTCCCAGCGCTCCGGCCACAAAGCGGGGTTGTCCGGTTTGATTGGCGATTTCGTCCGCCGCCTGTCGAGCCACCCGCGCCGCCGCCAGATTCATCTCCTTTACCGTCTCCCGGAGAAAAGGATCCGTCACGACGGCCTCGAAGAACGCCTGATCCTTGCGCCCAACCGGAGGATGGGCAAAGAGGAAATCATGCTGGCCAATCGTCGTGGCCGAGAACGTGTTGGTTTCCACGATGTCCGCACCGGCGGCGAAATACTGGCGGTGGATGCCGGCGACGATGTCGGGCCGGGTGAGTTGCAGCAATTCGTTGTTGCCCTTGAGCGGTTTACCGCGCCAATCCCCGAAACGCTGGCCGCGAAAATCGGTTTCCTCCAGCCGGAGCTGCTGCAGCACCGTCCCCATCGCCCCGTCCAGGAGGACAATGCGTTGCCGCAAAAGGTTCGTCAGGGCCGCCGCCGCGTCCGTCCGTTGTGGATATTCGTTCACAGGACGCAACGTAGTGCGGTTTTAAGAACCTGCCAAATAAAAAATCAACGCATCTTGATTCGTGGATATGTTATAGGCGACTCTGTGAACGAGGGCGGGTGGTCCGGTTCGGACGCGGGTCATTCGAAATACTTTTTGATCACCCAGTCGGGCTGGAACGGGTCATATTTTCGAGGGCGACCGGTCAGATCAATGGGCGGATACGGTTTGCTTGCGGTGGGGACTTCGAGGGTGTCGCCGCTCCGGGTCTGCCAGTCTTTCATCAGTGCCAACAGCCGCCGGACTTCGCCCCGATGCTCGGGCGCTGCGATCAAATTCCGCCGTTCATCGGGATCGGCTTGCAGGTCGAATAATTGGAGATGGCTGATTTCCGGATAGGCGATCAGCTTCCACCGTTCGTCGCGCACGGCGCGCTGGATCGTCATGTAAGGCAGGAAGATCGTGTCGCGGATTTTGGTTTTACGCCCCTCCCAAAGCAGACGCAGGCTTTCGCCCTCCAGTCCGGCGGGCGCGGGGACGCCGGTCAGGTCGCACACGGTGGGAAACACGTCGAGCAGGTAAGTGAATGCGGTGGTGGATTGTCCGGCGGGGATGCCCGGCCCGGTGAAGATAAGCGGGACGCGCATGCTGTGCTCATACACGTTCTGTTTGCCCATCAACCCGTGGCTGCCGAGCGCCAGCCCGTTGTCGGCGGAATAAATGATGATGGTATTGGTCGCCCGACCGGTCTGGTTCAATGTCGCGAGAATGCGGCCGATCTGCTCGTCCAAGTGCGTGATCATCGCGTAATACTCGGCCAGTTGATCGCGCACGACGGCTTCCGGGCGCGGCCAGGGGGCCAGGTTTTCATCCCGGCAGTTGAGCATGTGGCCGTTGTCGAACGGATGTTGTGGCAGGAAATTCGGCGGCAACGGCGGTTTGCGCGCGTAGTAGGGCGCCACCTGCGCGGGCGGTGCCATCCGCGGATCGTGCGGCGCGGTGAAGGCAACGTAGGCAAAGAACGGCTGCCGGCCATCGTATTGCTTCAAAAAGTCAATGACCGCATCGGCGAATAATTCGCTGGAAAACTTTTCACTCACGCGCTCGGGTGTGAGCTGGCCATCCACGCCGAGGTCCTGCACCGGCACGCGCAGATGATTCGACATGCCGCCGAACATGATGTCTTTGCCGCGTTGAAAGGCCCGGCGCCAGGACGGCTTCCCGTTGTGCCACTTGCCGGTGGCAAACGTGACGTAGCCATTTTCCCCCAACACCTCGGGCAACAGCCGTTCGCCCGCGAGCTTTCTGGTGTCAATGCGAAACCAGTTTTTGCCGCTCATCAACATGGCCCGGCTGGGCCGGCAAACCGCGCCGGCGTCCCCGCCAAAGATGTAATTGGCGCGGAAGCTGAAGCCCGTCGCGACCAGTTTGTCCAAGTGGGGCGTTTGGATGTGCGGATTCCCCCAGGCCGCGATGGTGTCCGACCGTTGATCGTCGGCAAAAAGAAACAGCACGTTCGGGCGCGCTCCCTGGGGCGTCGCAGCCGCCGAGGCAACCATCGGGAAAAACGCGAGCGCAAAGCCAAAAGACGAACCGACGACGGCCCCCGCGAGCCGTCGAAAAAAGGACGTGGCGTAAAACATGAAATGATGGGTTTTGATTTGTGTCGCGGGCGACTCTGTTTTTCCGCTGACGCGCAGTCAAGCCCCGGCTTGATCCGGCAGGCTGTCTCTGGGCCCCGGGCCGGCGCGGTTGGAATTGTGGAAGGGTTACTGCGCGAGGCGCCCCGGAGTGGGGCCGGGTGATTTTTACGGCGGGACAAAACGGACGGTTGCGAATAATTTCGAGGCAACGTTATGCAGCGCGATGACTTCCTCTCTTCCAACGGCGTCCGGCAAATCTGCTTCGGACACCTGACCCACTTTCATCGGCCATGGAAACCCTTCCGCGCCCGGCCTTGTCTCCGACACCTGACTTCGCCTCCGGCTCTGGTCTTGGCGGTTTTCTTGGGGAGCGGGTGGGCAGGCGAAGTCGTTGCCGCCCCGGAGCCGGCTGCCACCGCACGGCCCGTGCTGCGCGTGGCGTATTTTATTCCGGCGGACCGCGAACCGCTCCCCGACCGTGTCGCGCGCGTGGATCGGGTGCTGACCGAAGTCCAACGTTTCTACCGGGAAGGCATGGAACAAAATGGTTACGGACCAATGACGTTTCCGCTGGACCGGCGGGCCGACGGGCAACTGCGGATTTATGAAGTGCGCGGGCGAGAGCCCATGCGCGCTTACGGGCGGGAGGACAGCCGCAAAGTCCGCGACGAAGTCCGAGCCGCCCTGGCCCGGCAGGGCTTGGAGATGGATTCGGAGACGGTCATCATTTTTCAACTGCTCCTCGACTGGCAAGGCGATGCGGCCATCGAGATCGGTCCTTATTGCGGCGGCGGGGATGCCGGCGGGGGCACGGCCTGGGTTTATGACGACGCGAAACTTGATCCCCAACTACTGACTTCGCGCACCCCCGGCGGCTTTTATCACCGGCCCTGTTCCCTGGGCGAATTCAACACGCATTATCTCGGAGGCGTGGCGCATGAACTAGGGCACGCCCTGGGACTGCCCCACGATTGCGAGCGGGCTTCGGAAACGAAACGGAAAGGCGCCTCCCTCATGGGAGCGGGCAATCACACCTACGGCCAGGAACAGCGCGGCGAAGGACCCGGAACATTTCTCACCGCCGCCGCCGCCCTGCCGCTTTCCGTGCATCCCCTGTTCTCTGGCAAGCGGCATCCAAAAACCGATTTGACCTGCCGGCTGGCGGAATTGGATGCCCATCCCGAACCGCACCGGCTCACGCTGCGCGGCCAGTTGGCGGACGCCGCCGATGTGGTGGGCGTGGTCGCCTACAGTGATGCGCGCGCCATCCCCGCGGATTACGATGCCTTGGGATGGACAAGCCGGCTCGAAGCGGACGGGCGTTTCCGGCTGACCATTAAGGATCTGACCCCGGGCATTTATGATCTACGCCTGCGGGCCATTGGTGCCCACGGTTACACCAAGGGTTTCCATTTCACTTTTACCGTGGACGTGGAGGGCCGGGCGCAGGTTGAACCGCTGATCGAAACGGTGTGGATTCAGCGCGCCCAAGCGGCCTATCGCGCCAGGGATAAAGCGCGCTTGACGGCCATCGCAGCCGAAGCAAAGCGGACGCACCCAGCCGTCACCCGGCTGCATCAGAAATTGGCGCACTACGGGCAACTGGTTTCCGCCGGCCCGCCGCAGGCGTTGCGCGAAATACCGCCGGAGCAAAAACGCTGCCGGCTCGCGGACATCGTGTGGGAATCGGCGACGACCGGTTGGGGGCCGCCGCTCCGCAACCAGGTGCCGGCCGAGGGAGAACTGGACAGCTTGTTGGCCGTGGACGGCCAATTCTTCCCCTACGGGCTTTACGCCCATGCCCCGGCCCGGCATGTCGTGCAACTGGATCAAAACTGGAAATCGCTCACCACCGGCTACGGTTTGCAGGATCATCATCCGGGCTCGGTCGTCTTCGTCATCAAAGGCGATGGACGGGAACTGTTCCGTTCCCGGATCATCAACGATCACCAGCCGCGGGAACAGACCGTCAATCTGGAAGGCGTTTCCCGGCTGGAATTGCTGGTGGAAGACGCCGGCGATGGCCGGAGCGGGGATTGGGGCGTCTGGCTCGCCCCGGAACTCAGCCGATGATTCGCGAATGGCATGAGACGACTGACGGCACGCAGGCAACTCTTGAATCCGCTGCCCTCTTCAGCGCGGCGCGGGCGTCCGGCCCCAGTGACCCGGAGCCTTTGAAAACGGTCCCGGGCTAAATAGTTGCCCCTGCCCGCCGGTGTGGCCATCTTGCTGCCATGGCCGATGACGCCGTCAGCCCGTTACCGTTGCGCCCGGACCGCCGCGAACACCTGCGGTTGGTGCCGGCGTTTGTGCTGTCGGTGATCGTGCATCTGCTGATTTTTGGCACCTACAAAATGGCCCGGCACTTTCAATGGCGCGAGGATGCGTTGCTGCCGCCCGGGTTGAAGCGCGACCGCCACTTGGAAGCCCGCCTCACCGAGCCACCGTCCGCCCCACCCGCCGAGGCGCCGCCCTTGGTCTTCATCAACGTCAGCCCCCGCCAAGCCACCCCCGAACCGCCCAAGGAAACGCCGTTTTACTCCGATAAAAACTCGCTGGCCGCCAATCCCGAGGCCGACCAAGACACCGGCATTCCCAAAATCACCGGCACGCAGGAACTAGTCCCGAAAACCGAGGACGTTCCCCGTAATCGCTTTGACCGGCTGCAACCCATGTTGCCAGCGGCGCCCGCCGAGCCTGAGCCGCCCGCCGAACCCGAGGCACCCGCCACGCCAACGCCACCCGCACCAACGCCCGCACCTTCCCCAGATACCGCCCAGCCCCGGCCAGCGCCGGGCCCCGGCCAGCTCGCGCTGACCCGACCCGAACCGGCCCTGCGTCTCAATCCCGGCCCGGCGGCGCGTCCGCGTCCCCGCACGCTGGCGGAAGCGCGTGCCCGGTTGGAAAACCAGCCGCCCGGACAAAAGATGAAACAGGAGGGGGGCGTGCGCCGACGGTTGGAATTTGCCGCGCTGGACGCCAAAGCCACCCCGTTTGGCGCCTACGACGCCGCCTTTATCAACGCGGTATCCCAGCGCTGGTACGATTTGCTGGACGCCAAACGCTACGATGGCCACCAACGCGGCAAGGTGGTGGTGCAATTTGCCTTGCATTACAACGGGCGCATTACTGATATGACCGTTTTGGAAAAGACCGTGGGCGAGGATTTAAGCCTGATTTGTGAAATGGCGGTCCTGGACCCGGCGCCCTACGCACCGTGGCCAAGCGACCTGCGCCGGCTGGTGAACGACAATCAACGGCGCGTGCAATTTACGTTTTTTTACAACTGACCGCGCCGACCCCGGCGCCGGCGGAAAATTGAATGAAGCATGGAATCCGTGGTTTATTTTTTGTTGGTGCTGACCTCGCTGGTCAGCTTGACGTTTATCATCGAGCGCGGCCTGGCTCTGCGCTGGCGCAAGGTGGTCCCTCCCGCCGTGCATACCGCGGTTGAGGTCTGCGCCGATCGGAGCGCCGTGCCCGCCCTGCAACAAGTGTGCCGGCAACACGCCTCGCCGCTGGGCCGGCTGTTGTTGCTGGCCGCCGAACATCTGGACCGGCCCAAGGAGGAAAACGAAAGTGTGCTGCAAACCCGCGCCCGGCGCGAGGTCGTCCGGTTGGAACGCGGCTTGGTGGTCCTGGAAATCGCCGTCGGCGTGGCGCCGTTGCTGGGGTTGGTGGGCACGATTGTCGGCATGATGACGTTGTTTGCGGACATTGGCCAGGCGGGCTTGAGCGACGCCGCCCGGCTCGCGCGCGGCATCGCACTGATTCTGAACGCCACCCTCATCGGCCTGCTCATCGCCATTCCCTCGCTCATCGCGTGGAGTTATTTCTCCAAAAAAGTGGAAACCCTCACGGTGGAGATGGAAACCGTGTGCGAAAAATTCCTGCGCCGACAATACCGGGAAGGGAAAAAGGCATCATGACCCCGGCGCGTCTCATCCGTGAATCCCCCCGCCCGGGCGGCGGCTCCGCGGGCTTGGTCCGCTCCCGTTAGCCATGCGTTTTATCGTCCGCCAACGCCGTCAGATGCCGCCGATCATCATTGTGGCGCTGATTGATGTGCTGATTGTGATCGTGATTTTCCTCACGGTGACCACCACTTTCAAACAGCAACCCGCCCTGCGGCTGGCGCTGCCGGAATCCACCCAAGCGGAGCGGACCGGCGCCCACGAGGACGCCCCGTTGGTGGTCACGGTGGACGCCGAAGGCTTTTTGCGCGTGGGGCCGGATGGCCGGCCGGTGACCGTGGAGGGCCTCAAACAACTGTTGCACACCCAGGTCGCCGGCAATCCCCAGTTGAAACTGGCCATCAACGCCGATCGCCGCGCGCCGTTCGGCCAGATCATCCAAGTCATGGACGCCGCCAAGGAAGCCAACATCCGCATGGTCAACGCCTTCACCAAGGAAAGCGGCCGCCCGTAACCCGGCGGTCCCGGGTCGGACTAAGCCGGAACGATGCAGTTGGTCCAGGTGGAACGGCCAACTTGGCCGTTCTGGGCGGCAACTTGCCGCCCAGCCGGGCGCGCGGGCATTGCATACCATCGGGTTCGCATTCTTTGTGTTCAACTATCGGGCTGGTAGCCCGACAGAACAGGCCAGTGGCCCGTTCCACCCAAACTCCAATCGAATCGTTCCGGCTAAGCGGACCCAATTCGGGTTTATGGAAAAGCTCCGGTCCGCGGCAGCCGCGCGTCTGATTTATTGCGAAGCCAAGTCGTCGGAATCCGCCGCGGCACCGTCCGCACCGCCGCCATCCAGATCAATCAAAATATCCCGCGGCTCCGCGCCTTTGCTGGGGCCGACAATGCCGCGGTTTTCCAGTTCATCCATGATCCGCGCCGCGCGGGTGTACCCCAGCCGGAGCCGGCGTTGCAGGAGGGACACACTCGCGCGTTGTTCGCTGCGAATGACCTCGATGCATTGTTGGATGAGGTCTTCATCCTCATTGATGCCCCCCTCTTCGTCGCCGCTGACGGTGGGCCGGGAAAGTTGCTGATGGATTTCCATCTCGTAGCTCGGCTTGGCCTGCTGGGCGATGAAATCCACGATCCCCTGGATCTCGGGATCGGTGATCAACGCGCCCTGGGCCCGGATCAATTTCGCCGAGCCGGGCGGCAGATAGAGCATGTCACCCTTGCCCAGTAATTTCTCGGCGCCCATCGCGTCCAGAATGGTCCGCGAATCCACGCGCGAGGCGCATTGAAAGGCGATCCGCGCGGCGATGTTGGCCTTGATGACCCCGGTGATGACATCCACGCTTGGCCGTTGGGTGGCGACGATGACATGGATGCCGGCCGCCCGCGCCATCTGGGTGATGCGCGCAATCGCCATTTCCACGTCCGCCGGCGCCACCAGCATCAGGTCCGCCAGCTCGTCAATGATCACCACAATGTAACTCAGCTTCTCCGGAATGATGATGTCCTCCTCGCGGGGCACGACGATTTCCTCGTCCACCTCAACCGCGAACCCGTCGGCGCCCGGCTCCACCTTTTCCTTGCGGGCCTTGAGCGGCAACTCCGGCTCGCGCGCGGGCAGGGCCTTGTTTTTCGGGCGCGTATTGAACGTCCCGATGTTGCGCACGCCCACGCGCGCGAAAATCTGGTAGCGTTTCTCCATCTCACTCACCACCCAGCGCAGGGCGAGGATGACTTTTTTGGGATCGGTGACCACGGGCACCACCAAGTGCGGCAGCACGTTGTATTGCTGGAGTTCCACCACCTTGGGATCAATCATCACAAACCGCAGTTGGTCCGGGGTGAACCGGTAGAGCAACGAAGCGATGATGGAATTGATGCAGACGGATTTCCCCGAACCGGTGCTGCCGGCGATCAACAGGTGGGGCATCTCGGCCAGATCGGCGATGATCGGGTGCCCATACACGTCCTTGCCCAGGGCAATGGGAATCTTCGCCTTGCTGCCGCGCCATTCTTCCGTCTCGAACAGGTCGCGCATGATGACCTTGGTCTTGACCGGGTTCGGCACCTCCACGCCCACGGAACTCTTGCCCGGTACCGGCGCGAGGATGTGAATGCGTTCGGCTTTGAGGGCGGCGGCGATGTTGTTGTTGAGCGCGGCGATCTTTTCCAGCTTCACGCCGGGCGCGGGATGCAACTCATAACGGGTGATGGTCGGGCCTTTGGTGATGTCCCCCAGCTCCACCGGAATGTCGAATTGCGCCAGCGTCTGTTTCATCAGGTTGGCGTTGGCCAGCAGCGCCTCCTTGGACTCGGTCGGTTTGGCCGAGAGATCCGCCTGTTGCAGGAACTCCAGCCGGGGCAACTGATAATTGCCAATCATCGGCGTGGACGCCACCTGGATGGGTTTGGGCTTGCGCGGCTGGGGCCGGGTGGGTTGCAGGCCGTGGATTGCAGGGGCGGCGGGCTTCGCGGCTTCCGCCTTGGGTGCTTCCGCCGGTTTGTCTCCCGACGTCCCGGCGGGCGGACTGCCGGTTTCCTTGCCTGCCTCTGCCGCGCTGGCGGCGGCCTCGTCGCGCGGCACCACCACTTCGCCTTCGTCGGCCGGGGCAATCTCCCGCGGCGTTTCCGCGGCCGATTTTTTGGCCCGGCCCGATTTCGGCTGGGGCACGCTTAAGTCGCGCACGGTCGGTTCGGGCACGGGTTGCAAATCGGCGCCCAAACCGGCGCCGCGGGCGACTTCCTCCTCCAAAGCCCGCTTCTGTTTTTCCAACTGCCGGGCGCGCCGTTCCAACGCCTCAATTTCCGACCGGCCCGCCCCGGAGAATCCCGGTCGCCGCTGCCACAACCAGCGCAGCCAGCCGCCCAGTTGAAAATTGGTCAGATACAGCAGGCTGATGAAATACAACGCCCCGTAGAGGATAACCGCGCCGGCGGTGCCTACCATCCAAAAACAGTACTCGTAGCTCAAGTAACCCGCGAAGCCGCCCAGATACGGCGCGCCGATGTTGTCCCGCACGCGCGCGCCGAGCGGCCAGGTGTTTGCCAAATGCAACAACCCCGAACCGGACAACAACAAAATCAGCAGCCACGGCCAGCGCCGGCGCAGATAGGCGAGCCACTCAAACCAGCAACCCAATCCCAGCACCACCAGCGCCACCGGCAACAAGTACGCCCCCGCCCCCAGGAGGAGGAAAAAGCCGTGCGCCACCTGCGCGCCCAGCCAGCCGGCGTGGTTGTGGGTGGGACTGTTCGGCGGCGTCTGGTTCACCGCGAGATCGCCGCGCGCGAACGACCATTGCGCGACAAACAGAAACAGGGCCGCCGCCAGCAACGTCACCCCGATGACGTAACTCAAGCCGTGGGCGGATTCCGATTTGTCCGTTTTGCGCGCCATGGGCCGACGCTAACATCTCCGCGCCCCCGTTAAAAGGGGAAATCCGGACGCCGGTTTTTCCCGCCACCCCCCCGGCGAGACACGGACCAATGACCACCGGCCCCAGCGGGTTTGATCTTGGGCTGGCGTCCCGGCGGCGGCGCATTAAACTGCCTCCGGTCAACGCGGGTTCGCCTTTCACGGCGCGCGGCATGACCCCGTTATTGCGTATGGACTCAAACCAACTGAACTGGATTACCAACTTCGTCTGGGGCATCGCCGATGATGTCTTGCGCGACCTCTACGTGCGCGGCAAATATCGGGACGTCATTTTGCCGATGACCGTGCTGCGCCGGCTTGACGCCGTGCTCGAGCCCACCAAGCAGGCCGTACTCGACATGAAGGTATCGCTCGACCAGGCGAAGATCACGAACCAGGACGCCGCCCTGCGTCAGGCCGCCGGCCAGGCGTTCTACAACACCTCCCAGTTCACCCTGCGCGATCTTCGGTCCCGCGCCAACCAACAGCAGCTCAGGGCTGACTTCGAGGCTTACCTGGACGGCTTCTCGCCGAACGTGCAGGACATCCTGGAAAATTTTGAGTTCCGCAATCAGATCCCGCGGCTCTCGAAAGCCGATGCGCTCGGCACGCTGATCGAGAAGTTCACCTCGCCGGACATCGACTTGAGCCCCGCCGGCCTCGACAACCACGGCATGGGCACGGTGTTCGAGGAATTGGTGCGGCGCTTCAACGAGGAGAACAACGAGGAAGCCGGCGAACACTGGACGCCGCGCGACGCCGTCAAGCTGATGGCCAAGCTGATCTTCCTGCCGATCGCCGATGAAATCGAATCCGGCACCTACCTGCTTTACGACGGCGCGCTCGGCACCGGCGGCATGCTGACCGTGGCGGAGGCCACACTGCGCGAACTGGCCGCGCAGCACGGCAAACAGGTCGCCACGCATTTGTACGGCCAGGAAATCAACGCCGAGACCTACGCCATCTGCAAGGCGGACCTGCTGCTCAAGGGCGAGGGCGACGCCGCAGACAACATCGTCGGCGGCCCGGAACATTCCACGCTGGCCAATGACGCCTTCCCGTCGCGCGAGTTTGATTTCATGCTCTCCAATCCGCCTTACGGCAAGAGCTGGAAAAGCGATCTCGAGCGCATGGGCGGCAAGGACGGCCTCAAGGACCCGCGTTTTGTGATCACGCACGCCGGGGATTCCGAATACTCCCTGATCACCCGTTCGAGCGATGGCCAGATGCTGTTCCTGGCCAACCTGCTCAGCAAGATGAAGCATCAAACCAAACTGGGCAGCCGCATTGCCGAGGTACACAACGGCAGCTCGCTCTTCACCGGCGACGCCGGCCAGGGCGAGAGCAACATCCGCCGCTGGATCATCGAAAATGACTGGCTCGAGGCCATCGTCGCGCTGCCGCTCAACCTGTTCTACAACACCGGCATCGCCACCTACGTCTGGGTGCTCACCAACCGCAAGCCTGCGCACCGCCAGGGCAAGGTGCAGCTGATCGACGCCACGCAGTGGTTCAGGCCGCTGCGCAAGAACCTGGGCAAGAAGAACTGCGAGCTCGCGGACGAGGACATCGCGCGGATTTGTGACACCTTCCTCAAGTTCGAGGAAACGGCGCAATCCAAGATCTTCCCCAACGCGGCTTTCGGTTATTGGAAGGTGACCGTGGAACGCCCGTTGCGTCTGCGGGGCATCGAACCGGAGCGCGCCTACAAACCGGCGGAGATCAAGCAACTGCGGGAGACGCACGAACGCGCCGACGACGCGCCGCCCGTCATCCGCAAGATTCACAAAAAAGGCGCTCCGGCCGATCCGCTGCGCGGCTTGTTCGAAGCAAAGATCGCCGGCATGCCGGCCGTGGTCGAATACGAGTCCGACCCCGAGCTGCGCGACACCGAGCAGGTGCCGCTGCTGGAAGACGGCGGCATCGAGGCGTTCATCCGCTGCGAGGTGCTGCCCCACGCGCCGGATGCCTGGTACGCGCCCGACAGCGTCAAGACCGGTTACGAGATCAGCTTCACCCGCTACTTCTACAAGCCGCAGCCGCTGCGCACGCTGGCGGAGATTCGCGCCGACATCCTCGCGCTGGAGAGGGAGACCGAGGGACTCCTGGCCGAGATCATCGGGGGAAGCCGCTCATGACGTGCCCCGCAGACTCTTCCCTTCGAGAACGTCTCGACAGCCTAGCGTCATTCCTCCCCGCTTTCGAGGCCCCCGATTTCAAGTTCGCGCATTGGGCAGAGCCGGAAGAAGCCGAACCGGGGGTGGTCGCGCTGCCGGAGAGCGTCCTCTCCATGGCAGCGATGGAGTTCATCGATGCGGCCTACGCGATGGATTGGGTCTTGCGCAACTTTGACTGGTCCGAGTGGATGCAAACCCCGGAAGCGATCGCGCTTCGCGACGACCCTGGGGCGCTCAAGCGGGCCACCCCCGATCAGCTTGCCAAGCTCCTGACGGTTCTGATCCGGCAGGACCGCTTCGTTGAGGGTGCTCTCGCCGGGGCGTATGACTCCGGCCTTGTTACGGCCATCCTTCGACGCGCTGCATCGCTGCGGGATGAGATCGCCAAGGGAGACAAAGCATGAAAGAAATCCTCGGCAAGGCAAAGACCGTCCGCGAGCTCCTGAAGGGGGTCAAGTACTCAATCGACTACTACCAGCGCGAATACAAGTGGCACGGCAAGCAGATCCGCGAACTGGTGGACGACCTGACCGGCAAGTTCCTGGAGGAATACGACCCGAGCCACGCCCGCAACAAGGTGGCGGACTATCCGCACTACTTCCTCGGCTCGATCATCATCAGCAAGAAGGACAGCGCCAGCTACATCGTTGACGGCCAGCAGCGCCTGACCAGCCTCACCTTGCTGCTGATCCTGCTGCGCACCTTGCAGCAGGGCCGGGCGGACCAGGTCAACGTGGATGAACTGATCGTTTCAGAAAAGTACGGCCAGAAATCCTTCAACCTCCACGCCGACGAGCGCGCCCCCGTCATGGAAGCGCTCTACGAAGGCCAGTCCTTCGATCCAAACGGCCGCTCCGAGTCGGTGCAGAACCTTTACCAGCGTTATCTCGACCTGGACGAGGCCTTTCCGAACGATCTACGGGGCGACGCGCTCCCCTACTTCATCGACTGGCTGCTGGAGAACGTGCATCTGGTCGAGATCACCGCGTACTCAGACGACGACGCCTACACCATCTTCGAAACCATGAACGACCGCGGGCTGTCGCTGAGTCCAACCGACATGCTCAAGGGCTACCTGCTCGCCAACATCGACGACAGCGCCAAGCGCACCGCAGCGAACACCCGCTGGCGCGATCGTATCCGCGAGCTCAACGAAGCCGGCAAGGATGTGGAGCCTGACTGCTTCAAGGCGTGGCTGCGCAGCCAGTACGCGACCAAGATCCGGGAGCGCAAGAAAGGTGCCAAACCCGAGGACTTCGACCGTATCGGTACAGAGTTCCATCGCTGGGTTCGGGATGCGAGCTCCGTCATCGGGCTCAATCATGGTGCGGACTTCTACCGCTTCATCGACCGCGACTTCGACTTCTATAGCCGCCAGTACCTGCGGCTGGTCGAGGCCTCACAGAAAATGGTGCCGGGGCTGGAGCACGTGCTCTACAACGCCCAGCACGGCTTCACCCTCCAGTACCTCCTGTTGCTGTCCCCTCTCAAGCCGGACGACGCCGATGAGGTCGTGAGTCTGAAGCTACGACTGGTCGCGCGCTTCGTCGACATCCTGCTTGCCTGGCGGCTGTGGAATTTCCGCAGCATCGCCTACTCGACCATGCAGTACGCCATGTTCCTGGTCATGCGCGACACGCGGGGCATGAGTCCGCCGGCACTCGCCAGGAAACTGCATGATGTCCTGGCCAGAGAGCAGGAAACCTTCGCCAGCAACGATCGGTTGCGCGTGCATCAGCAGAACCGCCGTTCGCTCCATCGCCTGCTTGCACGCCTGACCGATTACGTCGAGATCGAATCCGGCCACCCCTCGCACTTCCTCGACTACGTCAGTGAAGGCAAGAGGCGCTACGAGGTCGAGCACGTCTGGGCCGACCATCCGGAGCGACACACCGACGAGTTCAGTCACCCGTCCGACTTCGCCGAGCACCGCAACCGTATCGGCGGGCTGCTGCTCCTGCCCAAGAGCTTCAATGCGAGCTACGGTGACCTCACCTACGAGAAGAAGCTGCCGCACTACAACGCTCAGAACCTCCTGGCGCGCTCGCTGCACCCGCAGTGTTACGAGCACAATCCGGGGTTCCTGCGCTTCGTTCAGGAAAGCGGCCTGCCGTTCAAGGCGCACGAGCACTTCAAGAAGGCTGAGCTCGAGGAGCGCGGCGTGCTCTACCGCCAGCTTGCTGAGCGGATTTGGAATCCGGACGACCTGTTGCGGGAGGTGGGCGAGTGATCCACGACCTCAAGCCCTATCCGGCGATGAAAGATTCCGGCGTGTCGTGGCTCGGTGTCGTGCCGGAGCATTGGGAGGTGATTCCGCTGAAACACTGGGTGGGAATTAATCGCGCTGTGTTGCCGCACGCGCCGGATGCCTGGTACGTGCCGGAGAGTGTGAAGACCGGTTACGAGATCAGTTTCACCCGTTATTTTTATCAACCGCAACCGCTGCGGCCGCTGACGGAGATTCGCGCGGACATTCTCAAGCTACAGCAGGAAACCGAGGGTCTGCTTGGAGAAATCATGAAGGGCGCCACCCAATGAGCACGACTCCCGAACAAATCAATCTGTGGCGCAGCGCCATTTCCGAGGACCAACGCCTCGAGTTCAAGGAAGCAAAGACGCAGTTCGATTTCCGCACGCTCTGCAAATACTGTGTCGCACTGGCCAATGAAGGCGGCGGTCGGCTTCTGTTTGGAATCGCCGACCAGCCGCCACGCCTGGTCGTCGGCACGTCCGCAGTAAACGACCCTGTCGGCATGGCGGAAAAACTCTTTCAGACGCTCGGCTTCCGCGTGGATGTTGAAGCCGTAAATCACCCGGACGGCCGCGTCGTCATTTTCCATATTCCTTCCCGGCCTCGCGGGACCGCGTATCATTTGGAGGGCACTTACTTCATGCGCGCGGGTGAGGAGCTCGTGCCCATGAGCGAAGACCAGTTGCGCCGTATCTTTGCCGAAGGCGAACCCGATTGGCTGGAAGAATATTCGCGCACCGGCTTGGATGCCGCCCAAGTCGTCGAACTTCTCGACACGCAAGGATTCTTCGATCTGCTCAAGTTGCCTTACCCCGTTGATCAATCCGGCGTGCTCGACCGTCTTCAGCAAGAGCGGCTGGTGGACTTGGTCGCCGGCAGCTATTCCATCCGCCGCCTCGGCGCGTTGTTGCTGGCCAAGAAACTTCCGGATTTTCCAGACCTCGCCCGCAAAGCTCCCCGCGTGGTGGTTTACACCGGCGCATCCAAGCTGGACACCAAACTCGACCAGCCCGGCACAAAAGGTTACGCCGTCGGCTTTCGGGAACTCGTCGGCTTCGTCATGTCGCAACTGCCGCAGAACGAAGTCATCGAAAACGCCCTGCGCCGGGAGGTGAAGCTCGTTCCGGAAATCGCCATCCGCGAACTCGCCGCCAATGCCCTCATCCACCAGGATTTTCGCGTGACCGGCGCGTCCGTGATGATCGAGATCTACACTGACCGGGTCGAAATCTCCAACCCGGGCGAGCCGATCGTGCCCGTGGATCGCTTCATTGATGGCTACCAATCCCGCAACGAGCGCCTCGCCGATCTCATGCGCCGCTTTGCCATCTGCGAGGAAAAAGGCAGCGGCGTGGACAAGGTCATCCAAGTCATCGAAACCCACCAACTTCCCGCGCCTGATTTCCGTGTCGGGTTCAAGCGCTTCTCCGCCGTCCTCCTTGCACCCCGTGCATTCGAGGACATGGACCGCAATGACCGCATCCGCGCCTGTTACCAACATTGCTGCCTGTGCTACGTCCTCCACCGAAAGATGACCAACCAGAGCCTCCGCGAGCGGTTCAAGCTGGCGGAGAACAAGGCGGAATCCGCCTCCCGCGTCATCCGGGAGACCGTGGAAGCCAGGCTGATCCGCCTCGCTGATGCCGCGCAAACCTCCCTGCGCTACCGCAGCTACGTGCCGTTCTGGGGCTGATTCCTTATTTAGACGCAAACCCCATGAAAACCGACCGCAGCACAGAATGCCCTGAAAATCAAGGGGATGCTTATTTAGACGCAAACCCGGAAAATTGGCTTAAGAAGGCTAAAATCGCTGAAAACCAAGGGGATACTTATTTAAGTACTTGCCCGCAAGCGCCTAAAAGAGGAGGCAAAGCATGATCGAAGGACTCAAGCCGTATGCGGAATACAAGGAGTCGGGCTCGCCGTGGCTGGGTGCCGTGCCCGAACACTGGGAGGTGATTTCGCTGAAACACTGGGTGAGAATTAATCGCGCTGTGTTGCCGCACGCGCCGGATGCCTGGTACGTGCCGGAGAGTGTGAAGACGGGTTACGAGATCAGTTTCACCCGTTATTTTTATCAACCGCAACCGCTGCGGCCGCTGGCGGAGATTCGCGCGGACATCCTCGCGCTCCAGACGCAGACCGAAGGGTTGCTGGCGGAGATTTTGGGCTCGGGAGGCGCGGCATGAGTGACGACCGGGACCCGCGCACGTTTGCGCTGATTGGCGCGGCGATGGAGGTGCATCGCCGGCTGGGACACGGTTTCTTGGAGGCGGTGTATCAGGAGGCGTTCGCGGTGGAGTTGCGCGCCCGGAACCTTCCCTTCGCCCGCGAGGTTCAGTTCCCCATCCGCTATCGCGACACCGTACTGGCCACGGTTTATCGGGCGGATTTTGTGGCGTATGACCGGATCATTGTGGAGCTGAAGGCGCTGGGGCGCCTGACCGGCGTGGAGGAGGCGCAGACCCTCAATTATCTGAAAGCCTCCGGGTTGACGCTGGCGTTGTTGTTCAACTTCGGCGCGCCGTCGCTGGAATACCGGCGGCTGATCTTTACTCCCGCCAAACGTCCGCAGACGCCGCCGAGGGAGACAGATTTTTCCGCAGGAGATTTGAGGTAATGAAACCGCTTTTTTATCTGCGTAATCTGCGTAATCCGCGGATGATCCACAGATTACACAGATTACACAGATTTACGCAGAGGGAGGGGAAAGCATGATTGCCGGGCTGAAACCGTATCCCCGGATGAAAGAGTCCGGCGTGCCGTGGCTCGGTGCCGTGCCCGAACATTGGGAGGTGTTACCGCTGAAACACTGGGTGAGAATGAATCGCGCTGTGTTGCCGGAATCGACGCCGCCCGAGTACGAGTTTCATTATCTTGATATTGGTTCCGTAGGCACCGGAGTTCTCACTGCTAAACCCCGCAGGATACGCTTTGGTGATGCTCCCTCAAGAGCGCGCCGAATTGCCCGGAAGGGCGATACGATCGTGTCAACTGTCCGCACCTACTTGCAGGCGATCTACTTTCTCGATCAGGGTTCTGACGAGCTGGTGTGCTCAACAGGCTTCGCTGTGCTCTCGCCAGCCCCGCGTACCGTCCCAAAATTTGTAAGCTACTTGTCTCAGAGCAGCGGATTCACGCACAGAATCACTGCCGACTCGGTCGGCATTGCCTACCCAGCGATAGCGGAAACAAGGTTCGGCGCATTGCATGTCGTGGTCCCACCCGAACACGAACAAGCGGCGATGGTGCGGTTTTTGGATTACGCGGAGCGGCGGATTCGGCGGTATGTGCGGGCGCAGCAGCAACTGATCAAGCTGCTGGAGGAGCAGAAGCAGGCCATCATCCACCGCGCCGTCACCCGCGGCCTCGCCCCCAACGTCCGCCTCAAACCCTCCGGCGTCCCCTGGCTCGGAGACGTGCCTGAACATTGGGGCGTTATTCCACTCAAGCGGATAGCTTATTTCAAAAGTGGTGCGGGCTTTCCAATAGCTGAGCAGGGAACGCAGGGAGGCGAAATCCCGTTTCTGAAGGTGTCCGATATGAATCGAACGGGGAATGAAACTTGGATCGAAACAGCGGACAGCACCGTCTCAAAAGAAACAGCTCAACGGCTGCGGGCGTACGTGCTTCCGGCAAACTCGGTTATCTTTCCCAAAGTCGGAGGAGCGCTGCTGACCAATAAGCGGCGCCTTCTTCGAGTGCCGAGTTGTGTTGATAATAATGTGATGGGATGCGTTGTTCACGGCGCAGACTTGCAGTACGCTTTCATACTGCTTCAACGAATTGATCTCGGAAGGCTCGCTAAACCAGGGCCGGTTCCAGCTATTGGCGAATCTGAGGTAGGCGAGATAAAAGTGGCGGTACCTCCACTGGAAGAGCAGAGCGCAATCGTGGCATTTTTAGAACGCGAATGCAGCCAATTGGTGGATGCAATAGATCATGGAGGACGTGAAATAACTCTCCTCCGCGAATACCGCACCCGCCTGATCGCCGACGTGGTCACCGGCAAGCTCGACGTGCGCGAGGCGGCGGCGCGCTTGCCGGAGGAAACGGACGCACCGGAGCCGCCCGAGGCCGCCGACGCCTTTGAGGACACGGAGGAGGCAGCGGAGGCGGAGGACGCGACGGAATCCGAGGAGATGGAAGCATGAGCACGGACACTTCAGAGCGCGGTTTGGAGCGGTTGATTTGCGCGGTGTTGACCGGTTCGTCCGGCGAGCCGGAACCAGCAGCGGCGGGTGAGTTGCGGGAGCGGCCGGGAGCGTATGGCGCGGGTTGGGTGATGGGGCGGCCGGAGGACTATGACCGCGAATACTGCGTGGATCTCCCGCAACTGACGGCGTTTTTGCAGGCGACACAACCGGAGGTGGCGGAGGCGTTGCAACTCGGCACGGACGGGCCGGTGCGCCGCCAGTTTCTGGCGCGGTTGCAGGGGGAGGTGAGCCGGCGCGGCGTGATTGACGTGTTGCGGCACGGGTTGAAGCATGGCCCGCACACGCTCGATTTGTTTTACGGCACGCCCTCGCCGGGCAACGCGAAGGCGGCGGCGCGGTTTGCCGCCAACCGCTTCAGCGTGACGCGGCAGTTGCGTTACAGCCGCGACGAGACGCAGCGCGCGCTGGACCTGGGCTTGTTCATCAACGGGCTGCCGGTGGCCACCTTCGAGCTGAAAAACAGCCTGACCAAGCAGACGGTGGCGGATGCCATCGAGCAATACAAACGCGACCGCGAACCGCGCGAGCGGTTGTTCGAGTTCGGGCGGTGCGTGGCGCATTTTGCGGTGGACGATCACGCGGTTTATTTTTGCACGCATTTGCGGGGGAAAGCCTCGTGGTTTCTGCCGTTTAACCAGGGCTGGAACGATGGCGCGGGCAATCCGCCGAATCCGAACGGATTGAAGACGGATTACCTGTGGCGGCGGATTCTGACGCGGGCGGGGCTGACGGAGATTCTGGAGAATTACGCGCAGTTGGTTGAAACGAAGGACGCCCGGAGCGGCCGGAAGAAGCGGGGGCAGATCTGGCCGCGGTTTCATCAATTGGACGTGGTGCGCCGGTTGTTGGCGGACGCGCAAGCGCAGGGCGTGGGACGGCGTTACCTGATCCAACATTCGGCGGGGAGCGGCAAATCGAACTCGATTGCCTGGCTGGCGCATCAGCTCATCGGATTGGCGCGGGCCGGCGCGCTGGTGTTTGATTCAATCATCGTGGTGACGGACCGGCGGATTCTGGATCAGCAGATTCGCGACACGATCAAACAGTTCGCCCAGGTGGGCGCGACGGTGGGGCACGCCGAGCACTCGGGCGACCTGCGGAAGTTCATCGCCGAAGGCAAGAAGATCATTATCTCCACGGTGCAGAAGTTTCCGTTCATCCTGGATGAAATCGGGAATGAACATCGCGGGCGGCGGTTTGCGATCATCATTGACGAGGCGCATTCGAGTCAGGGCGGACGGACGGCGGCGGCGATGTCGCGCGCGCTGGCAACCACGGGCGCGGAGGAGGAGGACGAGACGTTGGAGGACCAGATCAACCGGTTGATGGAAGCCAAGAAGCTGCTGCCCAACGCGAGTTACTTCGCCTTCACCGCCACGCCCAAGAACAAGACGCTGGAGATTTTCGGCGCGCCCGAACCGCAACCGGACGGCACGGTGAAGCACCGGCCCTTCCACAGTTACACCATGAAGCAGGCGATCCAGGAGGGCTTCATTCTGGACGTGCTCCGGCATTACACGCCGGTGGCGAGTTATTATCGCCTCGTCAAAACCGTTGAAGGGGATCCGGAGTTTGACGCGCGCCGCGCGGAAGAAGTTGCGGCGTTACGTGGAGGGGCACGAGCACGCGATCCGGCTGAAAGCGGAGATCATGGTGGGTCATTTCCACGAACAGGTGCTGGCGCAGCGCAAGATCGGCGGGGCCGCGCGGGCGATGGTGGTGACCGCCGGCATCGAACGGGCCATCCAGTATTTCCACGCCATCCGCGACTACCTGGCCGAGCGCAAGAGCCCGTGGCGGGCAATCGTGGCGTTTTCCGGCGAGCACGAGTATGGCGGCGTGAAGGTGACCGAGGCGGCGCTGAACGGCTTTCCGTCGGCGCAGATTGCCGGACAATTTCAAGAGGACCCGTATCGTTTCCTGATTTGCGCGGACAAGTTCCAGACCGGTTACGACGAACCGTTGTTGCACACGATGTACGTGGACAAACCGCTGGCGGGCATCAAGGCGGTGCAGACGCTCTCGCGCCTCAACCGCGCGCATCCGCAGAAACATGACGTGTTCGTGCTCGACTTCATGAACGACGTGGACGCGATCCAGGAGGCGTTCGCCGACTACTACCGCACGACGATCCTCGCGGAGGAGACCGACCCGAATAAGCTGCACGATTTGCAGGCGGCCCTGGACGGGGTGCAGGTGTACACGCCGGATCAGGTGGAGGACCTGGTGCGGCAGTATCTGGGCGGGGCGGATCGCGACCGGTTGGATCCGATTCTGGATGCCTGCGTGGCGGTGTATCGGGAACAATTGGACGAGGACGGCCAGGTGAATTTCAAGAGCCAGGCCAAGGCGTTCCTGCGCACCTACGGTTTTCTCTCCACCATCCTGCCGTACACCAATGCCGGGTGGGAGAAGCTCTCGATCTTCCTCACCTTCCTCGTGCCGAAGCTGCCGGCGCCGGTGGAGGAGGATTTGTCGCGCGGCATTCTGGAAGCGATTGACATGGACAGTTACCGGGTGGAAAAGCTGGCGATGACGCGGATCGAGCTGCCCGATGCCAACGCGGAGATTGGGCCGGTGCCGACGACGGGCGGCGGCCACAAGCCCGAGCCCGAGCTGGACCGGCTTTAGCAAATCATCGCCGCGTTTAATGATCAGTTTGGCAACATTCCGTGGGCGGACCGGGATCGGGTGCACAAATTGATCACCGAGGACATTCCGAGCCGGGTGGCGGCGGATCAGGCGTATCAAAACGCGCGCCAGCATTCCGACGCGCAGAACGCACGCGTCGAACATGACAAGGCGTTGCAACGGGTGATGACCGCCGTGTTGCAGGACGACACCGAGCTGTTCCGGCAGTTCATGGATAACGCCTCTTTCAAACGCTGGTTGACCGACACCATCTTTAACCTCACGTACAAAGACAAGGCGGCGTAACCAAGAGCGCCGCCACCCGGACAAAATTTCGGACGCAGCGCTTTTGACGCTGTGGTTTGTCTTCTTGCTCAAGCGGCGGCGCTGTGCCCATCACCGTCTTCCCGTTCACATCGGAGGGGAGATGGGCCTTTGTTCTCCCGGCCTGTCATCGGGCGATTGTGATAGTCGGTGTGGCCATATTTGCAAAAATTCGCCTCTCCCCTTGACACACGAAATTGCTGAACTAGGATATACGCGAATATACATCAACAATATAGTAATTGAGAAAATAAAAAGATTATGAGTCAAATTCGTAATGAAGTGGTGGCGGCCAATGCCGTGTATGCCCAGGGGTTTGGCGATAAAGCCAACCTGGCCATGCCGCCGAAGCGGCGGTTTGCCATTTTAACGTGCATGGATGCGCGGTTGGATCCGGCCAAGTTTGCGGGGCTGGCGGAAGGGGACGCGCACGTGATTCGGAATGCCGGCGGGCGCGCCAGCGAAGACGCGATCCGGTCGCTGGTGATTTCCTACAAATTGCTGGGAACGCGGGAATGGTTTGTTGTGCATCATGTGGATTGCGGGATGTTGACCTTCACCGACCCGGTGCTGGGCGATCTGCTGGCTCAGAGTCTTGAGCCGGCAGTGTTGGGGCCCGCCGGATGGGAAGATCGCGGCCAGGGGCCCGGCTCGTTCGAGGGCAAGTTCATCCAGTGGCTGTCGTTTACGGATCTGGCGCAAAGCGTCACCGACGACGTCACCCGCCTGCGGCATCATCCCCTCGTGCCGCGCGACATTCCGATTTACGGTTACATCTTCGATGTGAAGAGCGGCAAACTGGTGGAAGTGCCGGAAACGACCCGGATCGGAACGGCGGCCTGAACCCGGCGCCCGCTCCGGACTGTGTCGCCGGCGGGTGGATCCTTTGGGTGCCCGGGAGGCCGGGATGCGGTAACGCATTTTTGCCTTCCGGATTTGTTTTTGGGTTTCGGTTGGTTTTGGTGAATGAACCGAATGCCGCACAGCCCAAGCGGTCATCAGTTTTCCGGAAAATCCAGCGTGGCGATGGACGGGGCCGCGTTATCCCGGGGCAGAGAACAAAGAGGATTAAGCCGCCGTAGAAACGGCAGCGGATGCCAGGTTCTCCCGTCGGAAAAACGCTGCGGCCATACGCGGACGTATGTTACGGTAGGCGCGCGGGGTTTTTCCGATGAGTGTGAAAGTCAAAATCTGCGGGTTGACCCGCGTGGCGGACGCCCGGGCGGCGGTGGCGGCGGGCGCGGACATGATCGGGTTGATGTTCTACCCGGGCAGTCCGCGCGCCATCTCGCTTGCGCAAGCCGCAGCCATCGCCGCCGCCCTGTCGCCGGAAGTGATCCCGGTGGGCGTGTTTGTGAATCCGGCGTCGGCGCTGGTGAAGGAGGCCATCGCCGCCGGCGCGTTGAAGGCCCTGCAGTTTCATGGCGATGAACCGCCGGATTTTTGCACGCAGTTTGGGTTGATGAGCATCAAGGCGTTCCGGGTGCGGGATGCGGATTCGTTGCGCGTCCTGCCGGAATACCCGACTGACGCCTGGTTGTTGGACGCATACACACCGGGCAGCCGGGGCGGCACGGGAGAAATGTTCAACTGGGACCTGGCCCGCGCCGCGCAGGTTCATGGCCGTCCCCTTTTTCTGGCGGGCGGGTTGACCCCGGACAATGTGGCCGCAGCCGTGCGGCGGGTGCGTCCGTTTGCGGTGGATGTCTCCAGCGGCGTGGAATCGGCGCCTGGCCTGAAAGACGCCGAAAAGATACGGGCCTTCGTGCGCGCCGCCAAATCGGCATCCGCGTCTGCTGAATGACGCGCGCAACGAAGGAGTGTCCGATCAACGGCCTCCTGTTCGTTCGTTGCGGATTCCGCCGGCTTTTTTGATTTTCGCCCCAGTGCCGGGCGGGTTAACTTCCCGGCCCATGCGAACCGAAAACAACCGCCGTGATTTCCTGAAAACCTGTCTGCTCGCGGGGACGGCCGGCTGGGCCGGGTTCCGTCCGGCGACGGCTTCCGCCATCGAACCATTTTCGCGCCCCGGCGCGCCCCGGCTGCGGCTTAGTCTGGCTGCGTATTCGTTCCGGGACACCTTCCGGCACCCGGACCCGGCCCGGCGCATCACGTTGTTTGATTTCTTGGATTACTGCGCCAACCAAGGCCTCGAAGGCGCGGAAGTGACCAGCTATTATTTCCCGGAATCGTTCGACGAGGCCTACCTCCGGCAACTCAAACGCCACGCGTTTCTCCGCGGGATCAGCATCAGCGGCTCGGCGGTGGGCAACAATTTCGTCGTGCCCGCCGGGCCGCGACGCGACCAGCAGATTGCGGACGTGAAAAAATGGGTGACCCATTGCGCGGTGCTCGGCGCGCCGCATATCCGCGTCTTTGCGGGGCCGGTGGTCAAGGATATGGAGCTGTCCGCCGCCAAGAAGCTGGCCATTACCGCCTTGGAGGAATGCGCCGAATTCGCCGGGCGCCACGGAATTTTTCTCGGGTTGGAAAATCATCACGGCATCGTGGCCGAGCCGGAAGATTTGTTGGACATCGTCAAGGCCGTGAACAGTCCGTGGTTCGGCATCAATCTGGACACGGGCAATTTCTACACGGACGATCCCTACGCCGACCTCGCGAGATGCGCGCCCTACGCGGTGAATGTGCAGGTGAAGATGGAGATTCGCCGCCGCGCCGATAAGGAGAAATCCCGCGCGGACCTCCGCCGGCTCATCCAGATTTTACGCGACGCGAATTATCAGGGCTGGGTGGCGTTGGAACATGAAGTCCGGGAAGATCCGTGGGCCACGGTACCGGGGTATCTGGCGGAATTACGTAAACTCCTAGCCTGATCCACGCGCGCGCTGGCAGTCATCTCACCGATGCTTTAGTCCGCAGATTTCGCAGATATACGCAGATGGGAAACGGAAAAAATCCGGGAAATCTGCGTCATCTGCGGATGGGGGTTTCAGGTTGTTAAAGCAAATCAACTAAAACGGTGACCGATTTTCCTTTGCGAGGAGCGCGGCGTTTACGCCGCTTCAATGCCCGCCGGCAACATCACGCGGGAGCGGGCTAAAGCCCGCGCTCCCGTCACGGCCACCGTTTTAGTTAAACCGCTATAGCCGCGGCGGCTCAAGGCGGGGATGTTCCGAACACTTGGCGCAGTAGTGCGGTGGTGCGGGCGGCGGGATTTTCGCGAATGCGTTTTTCCTCGTCGGCCATCATTTTGAACAACCCGTCGAGCGCCCGGTGGGTCACGTAGTCATCCAAATCCAACGCGGCCGGGGCGGCTTGGGTACCGCCGCCCAACCAGCCGCTCAAGGCCGACGCCGCGCCCACCTTGCTGGTCAGTTGTTTGTAACGGGCCGTGACGCCCACCTGATCGGTGGCTCTTTGCACCAAGGGATGAAACCGTGTGTAGAGATTGGTTTCGGACGTGCGCCGGAAGAACTGCGTGGCGGCATCGTCCGACCCGGCAAGGATGGCCCGGGCATCGGGGATGGTCATTTGTTTGAGGGCATCGCGGAAAACCCCAACCGCTTCCGGCACGGCCTGCTCCGCCGCGCGGTTCATGGCCGCGATAAAATCATCCGCGAGCTGGGATTGCCCCAGGGCGCGCGCGGTTTTTTCCGCCGTCCGTAACGATTCGGGCACCGGAATCTTCACGCTGGGATTGTTCAAAAAACCGCCCTCCCGTCCGAGCTGTTGAACCGCGCGCTCCACGCCCGCCCCCAGCGCTTCCTTCAAACCCTGCGCCATTTGCTCCGAAGACAAAGCGGCCGTCGGCGCCGGGGAGGCGGACTTGAAACCGAGTCGCTCCCACCAAGCCGCCTGACCGGACGGCGCCAGTACGAAACTGGCCAGCAAGACTAGGAGACCCGAACGCATCACGATTGATTTGGAAGTAGAAAACATGGCAGCAGAAATGCGTTACGTCGCGCGGCGCGATGGTTTCATCAAATCGCGCAACACTTTTCCTAGGCGGGCGATGCCGGTTTGCAGATGCGCCTCCGTCACGCAACCGTAACTGATGCGCATCTCGTGGTCGGGTTTGCGCCGAGTGGGATCGTCCGCGTAACACCACACACCCGGCACGTAGAGAACCCCGCGGCGCAGGGCGGATTGGAACACCGGCGAGCGTGGCCCGCTCCGGAGCCGGCGCGGCAGCCGCGCCCAGACGTACAGGC
>Ga0255342_1001570_pt1 | contig 31914 bp, 30 predicted proteins | sample wastewater_treat_3_FD_192416 | JGI IMG/M metagenome (GOLD analysis project Ga0255342, IMG submission 192416) | Wastewater microbial communities from Lulu Island WWTP, Vancouver, Canada - plant14 | ecosystem: Engineered > WWTP > Wastewater > Unclassified | place: Canada: Vancouver, British...
AAGAAACGCAAGCGCTGCACAGAGATTTTTTGTACCCAGTGCATGCGCAAAACATGGCTCTTGCGCTTGCGGTGTGCGACGCTTGCGGTGTATCGCGCCAAATTGCGCTGCGCGGCATGCAAAGCGCCAAGCCAGATCCAGGCGTGAGACCTACGCTTCAAACAACATGGCGAAGACACAAGGTTCGAGTCATCAACGCCTTTGCTGCAAACGACCTTCAGTCTACGCTTGAGATGTGGCATGAGGAGCGTAGCCTGCGTTATTCGAGCGACTTGTGCTACCCGAGCGATATGCGCAACTTGGATGAATTAGATAGCGGTTATGGCCTTCAGAAGAATGAGACACATGAAATTCTCTCGGAAATAAAAGAGGTCAACAGCGCGGAGCAGACTTTCCGCGTGCTTGTTTTCAATCATCGAGAAGATCGTGCTTGGCGAGCGCTTCAGATTGGCGAAATCGCTGCGGGCATAAATGCGGATGCAATCCTTGTATATGGCATGAATCAAAGGCTAGCCGAAAAAGTTGTCTATCGATTTTATCGTCGACTAGGCGTAGGAAAGTCGACAGAGCCCAAAACGCAGCAAGCTGGGCTTGTACCAGAGCCAGCGCAGTCAGAGCTAACAACAGCTGCGCTGCATTTTGCTTCGGCCGTATCGCATTTGCAGTTATTGCCATGGTTGCAGCGAGTAAGTCCAGCCTCACCTCAGGCGAAGCTTGAGCTGCAGTCAGCACAGTCGCAGACTCAAACCCCCAGTAAGCCCATAAAATACCCCATTGTTCGCTCGATGAGACAAGCAAGCTTCGATGCTCTATGCGAGACAATTGAAAGCCTCGGAGGTTTTAAGGAAAGCCCATTGAAGACCTATGTGGAAATACTATGCGCAGGTAACATAAAAGGACCGGGGATGGATTTGAGTGATTCTCTCGAAGCTCTATTATTGCATCGACCAGACGTTGCACGATCGGCTATTTCGACCGAAGGGGCGCAATCGATTTCTTCACCTGAGGGGGAGCAATCGTTTGATTCGACTGGCGTAGCGCAACCAGTTACCTCAGCCGAGGGGGCACATTCAGTTGTTTCGCCTGAAAAATCGCAATCTGCTAATTTGACAGGAGAAAAACGATGACAAGCATATCGATTATTGTTTCAATAGTGCTCGGATTTTTCTTTGGCGAAATGACAGGATGGCTTACAGGCGGACTCGTTGCACCCGGATACCTCGCACTTTATATTGACCAGCCCTTGCGAATACTCATGACATACATGGCAGCTCTTTTGGCCTTCTTTTTGATTAAGTTGCTTGCAAAGATCACCATTTTATTCGGAAGAAGGCGTTTTATGGCCTTCATTCTAGCCGGCATTTGTATGGGTGCTTTGCTGGATGCTGTTGTAAGGCTAATTCCTCCCTCAGGCACCGATCTGCGAGCGATTGGCTATGTGGTTCCTGGCCTTATTGCAAATGATATATGGAAGCAGGGTCTTTGGAGGACTTTGCTTGGCAGCCTTGTAATTACTCTTGCAACGCGTGTTGTGCTGCTCTTGATCCTGGCTTGAGTCATTCCATGAAAAGCTCGTTTGCAAAACACAGGCAGAATCGCGCGATTTCTATTCGCGTTTTTATCGCGGTCATTTCGCTTGCGCTTGGTCTTGTCTGCACGGAGTTGCTTGCGCGCAACGAACCCCACCCTGTTGCCAAAGAGATGAAAATGGCAGCCCAACGAATGGCCCAAGCAGAAGCTGTAATCGCCAAAAAGCGGCTTGCTATGGGCTTAACCATAGATCCTGTTCTCGACCCATATCAAACAGGCCTGATCGGCGTAGAATCGAGCATTTTGACAACCACTGTAGGCGATATAGTTTCTAAGAGGACGAGCACAAATACGGCTTTTGCTGCCCTTATTGTGCGATATTTCTATGATATTGGTCTTGAGTCGGGAGACAGGATAGCCGTGGGTTCATCGGGCTCTTTTCCTGCAATCCTTATAGCCGTACTTTCTGCTTGTGCGGAGACTGGAGTGGAGCCGATCATTATCGCCTCGATAGGCGCTTCTGAATATGGAGCGAATATCGAAGGCTTTAGCAATGCCGAGATAATGGCAGCATGTAGAGATGCTGGAGTATTGCCTTATATGCCTATTGCTATCTCTCCTGGCGGAGAGGATGATCTGGGAATATCTTCCATGTATAGATTTGAGCCAAGCGACGAGCTAGCCAGGTATGCACATAGTGTAGCGCAAAGCCTCGCTATCCCTCTTATGCTAGCTTCGGATCTCGAAGGCTCTTTCAAAGCCCATCTCGAAGCATATGAAAAAGCCTCGCCAATAAGGCTTTTTGTCAATATAGGGGGAGCAGATGTCAACTTTGGTAGCGGTCCAGCCTCGCTAAAGCTGAAACCGGGGCTCATCATTCCATCGGCTCGAACAAGGAAAACGGATTTGGGTAAATTGCATAAGCAGGCACCAAAAGACCCAGAAAAATCTGCCCAACAGGTTACAAGCAGGTCAGGGACCATGGACGCTGATAGCGGCGTAGATGCCCAAGCTGGTCTAATTGCCTATTATTTAGCTAAGGGTATACCTGTCCTACATTTTTTAAATATAAAGGGTCTTGCGGTGCAAAGTGGAATACCCGTGGATGGCGATCCGAGGGCCCCTCTTCCCTCCAGTATTGTCTCTACGCGTAAGAAGCCGAGTTGGCCTCTTATTGTAAGTCTTCTCATTGCTGGTACGGCACTTGCCATCCGAAAGCCTCTTAGATACTATCCATAGCAATATTTCATTATTTGAACATCATAGCGGGAGATAAATCATGTCGAATTATCCATTCGAAGATATCGAGAAAAAATGGCAGAAGCGCTGGGAGGAAGAACAGACATTCCGCGTATTCGAAGATGAGAGATTCTCAAAAGAAAAGCGTCGCTATGTACTAGATATGTTTCCCTATCCTTCTGGTGCCGGGCTCCATGTAGGACATCCAGAAGGTTACACCGCAACCGATATCTATTGTCGATACCTGCGAATGAACGGCTACAATGTCTTACATCCCATGGGCTTCGATGCCTTTGGTCTGCCTGCAGAAAATTACGCCATCCAGACAGGTACCCATCCTGCTATCACGACTTATGCAAACATCGAAAGATTTCGTTCACAGATCAAGGCGCTTGGCTTCTCATACGACTGGTCGCGCGAAGTCATAACATGTGATCCAGATTACTATAGATGGACGCAATGGATTTTTCTTCAGCTATTTAAGCAAGGTCTTGCCTACGAATCCGAGATGCCCATCAACTTTTGTCCTTCCTGCAAGACAGGCCTTGCTAACGAAGAAGTAAAGGATGGTCACTGCGATCGTTGTGGAACCAAAGTCGTCCGCAAGCGAATACGCCAATGGGTGCTAAAGATAACAGCCTACGCAGAGCGCCTGCTTAATGATCTCGATAAACTCGACTGGCCAGAACCCATCAAGCTTATGCAGCGCAACTGGATAGGCAAATCCGAGGGAGCATCCGTTATTTTTGCAATCGAGGGCTTTGGTGAAACTCTCGAAGTCTATACGACTCGCCCGGATACACTCTTCGGTGCGACTTACATGGTTCTTGCACCAGAGCATCCATTTGTCCTTAAAATCACATCTCCCGGTCAGCGTGGTGCTGTAGAAGCATATATAGAAGAAGCCGCCAGCAAGAGCGACCTTGAACGAACGGATCTAGCTAAGGACAAGACCGGTGTCTTTACTGGAGCGTACGCGATCAATCCCGTAAATGGCGAAAGAATTCCCATCTGGATCAGCGATTATGTCCTTATTTCCTATGGCACCGGCGCCATAATGGCCGTTCCTGCCCATGATTCGCGCGACTGGGATTTTGCCAAGAAGTTTGGCCTTCCCATTGTTCAGGTGGTTGCTCAGCCTAGCGAGACAGGACCTTTCGACCACGAGCCGGAAGGTTGTTTTGATGGAGATGGCATTGCGGTAAATTCAGGCCAATTCAATGGCCTAACCACGGCAGAATTCAAGGAGCGTATTGTAGGCTGGCTGGAGGAGAGAGGTTTAGCCAAAAAGACAGTAAACTACAAGCTTCGCGATTGGCTATTTAGCCGCCAGCGCTATTGGGGAGAGCCCATTCCTGTGGTGCACTGCAAGAAATGTGGCATCGTGGCGCTTCCGGAAGAAAGCCTTCCACTCACTCTGCCGGAGGTCAAATCGTATGTTCCTACCGGCACGGGAGAATCGCCCCTGGCGGCCATTACTGATTGGGTAAATACTACCTGCCCGCAATGCGGAGGTCACGCCACTCGCGAAACGAACACTATGCCTCAGTGGGCTGGTTCCTGTTGGTATTTTCTCCGCTATCTCGACCCAGAAAATTCCGAGATTTTTGCCGAGCGTTCCAAGATTGACTATTGGATGCCCGTAGATTTATATGTCGGAGGAGCAGAGCATGCTGTTTTGCATCTACTCTACAGTCGGTTCTGGCACAAGGTTCTCTACGATCTGGGCTTGGTAAACACAGATGAGCCTTTCATGCGCCTCGTAAACCAGGGGATGATTCTGGGCGAAGATAATCAGAAGATGTCGAAGAGTCGAGGCAATGTTATCAATCCAGACGATATCATCAAAAACTATGGGGCTGATTCGATGCGCATGTATGAGATGTTCATGGGTCCGCTAGAAGTATCCAAACCTTGGTCAACAGCTGGGCTTGTGGGGGTTTCACGTTTCTTAGAGCGCGTTTGGGCCCTGTCCGAGCGCTCTATAGTAGAGACGCCTTTGAATACAAGGCTCGAAAAACTTCTACACAAGACCATCAAAAAAGTTACAGAAGACACCGCAAGCCTGAACTTCAATACAGCAATCTCACAGATGATGATTTATTCCAATGAACTAGCAAAGCTAAAATCCATCCCCCGTGCTGGATGGGAGCCTTTTGTGCTTCTTATTGCTCCATATGCGCCTCATCTTGGCGAGGAACTCTGGGAAAAGCTCGGTCATAGAGAATCGATTTCGAAGTCCACATGGCCTATCTACAGGGAAGAGGTTACTCGCGATGAGGAAAAAGAAATCGTAGTCCAGATAAATGGCAGAGTTCGAAGCAAATTTTTGGCACCCGCGGGAACACCACAAGATCAACTCATCGAAATGGCACGTCACGCCGAAAAAATCCCAAACTGGCTAGAAGGAAAGGAAGTATCCAAAATAATCACGGTTCCTGACAAACTCGTTAATTTTGTGCTAAAATAACTAAATTGCACGTAAATATAATTAGCCTTATCTGGATCCTAAGCTCATTCATCGTGCTTTTCGATGGATGGCTATGCTTGTCTCGAAAAAAATTTCGAGGTTCTAAAGAATTTGCAATCGTCAATTTTACCATTGCGTGGTATGTATTCTTCACCGCCTTTGAACTCATGAGTGTCGAGCTCGATCAAGTGCTGTTCTTTACACATCTTGAATATATTGCGACAACTTTTCTTCCAGCTCTGTTGATCAACTTCGTCTTGAAATTTCTCGATTATGATTCTCCATATAATAAACCCATATTGATTGCACTGAGCATAATTGCGTTCGCCGAAATGATTCTTCAGTGGACCACGACACGCCATGGCCTCGTATATCGGAATGTTCAACTTCAGGCTTATGGTAACCTGTGGGTTATTCATTTCGAGAAAGGTCCTGTCTATATATTGGGATCTATTATCCAAGAGTTGTCGATAATTGGCTCTATGATATTATTTATGAACTCATTGAGCAAAGCAAAGGGAACTCTGAGAACTCAGCTTTCCTTGATGATAATTGTACTTTGTATTCCTCTTGCTGTATTTTTGCTCTATATTTTTTCGGCAATTCCGGTACCCTATGATATCAATCCTTTTTCATTCACCTTAGTGAGTATATTTACGACTTTTATGCTTTTGCGCGTCGATATGTTTGCGTTCGCCCCTGTAAAACAAGGGCGAGTTTTTATGTCCATGAGAGAAAGCTGTGTCATCGTCGATGAAAATGGGCGCATTGTCGATATGAACCAGAGAACAAAGGAGATGTTGCCATTTTTGAATTCTGATGTCATAGGAGAGAAGGCTCTAGATGTTTTTGCGATATTTCCTTCTCTCATCGAGGCTATGATACATCATGAGGAACAGGAAATAGAATTGAATGCCTCGTTCGTTGGTGGACCAGAATGGATTCTTGCAAAGATATCGCTGCTGAATGATGATCGTAAGGATAGCATCGTCTATGCAATTTTCTTCGAGGATACGACAGAACGGCATCGCATGCTGGAAAGTCTTCAATACTACGCGACGCGGGATGATCTTACAGGGCTCTTCAATCGTCGATATTTCTATGAAGCAATTAAGCCTGGCATCGTAGCGAGCATAACCAAAGATACTGAAGTCAGTATTATCATGATCGACATCGATTCATTCAAAGAGGTCAACGATGCGTATGGCCATGCGATAGGCGACAAGGTTTTGCGCTCTTGTGCTAAGGTTCTTGCAGCTAAGTTAGAGTCAGAGTCAGATGCGATAATAGGTCGATTCGGGGGAGATGAATTTATTGTCTTCCTGCCCCAAGCGAGTTTAGAAGAGGCTAAGAGAATAGCGGAAAAGCTTAGGCTTTCGGTTGTTGCAATGCCTATTCTCGAGGAAATTGAACAACCTCTCCATATCAGTGTTGGTATTGCAGCTGGTCAAATAGCGCGTCTTGAAGAGATAGAAATGCTCATCAGCAAGGCAGATGATGCGTTGTATAAGGCAAAGCGGAGCGGTGGCAATCTTGTATGCGTCTAGGGTTTGATAAAATTGCCTTGCGACGATAGAAGCCAAAGAGAAGCCAAAGGCAGAATGCCTAATCTTGAGTCCTTCGATCAATACCGCTGCTCATGGTTTGAAGCAGTTCATCGATATCCCGAACCATCGTTTTTGCGTGAATCTTACCGCTGTGTTCAATAATACTATCGTAGTATTGGAATGCCTGGGCAATAATAGCGCCAAATCTTCCGGGGAAACGCAGTCCTGACATAATGGCAGCTTTGGATAGGTACATTAATCCTTCAAAGGTGAGCGCCTTGGAGAATCCATCTACAAGGGCGAATTCCGTTATTACGAAGGGGCCGATTTTGAAAAGCACACGTCCAGATGGAATGAGCAGATTGGCTAGGACGATCCCCGCAATTACTGCAAAAGTCGAAATCAAAGAAAAGCGCTTCCCACTAATCCATGTCCAGAAGATAAACAGGATGAGAAATATTAGCTTTACGACAATTCCTTTCTGGAGCAAAAAAAATATCGCAATTGCGGCGCCGAGAACTGCTGCAACCCAGGGCTCCATATATTCTTCATAGCGCTTCCGGCGAGCTATACGCTCTTGATTTCGAGTGTTCTTTCGTAGAGATGCTTTATTCTCAGCCGTCTTGCTTGAATTATCTATTGCTTTTGTACTGGAATTGTTATCTTCTGTTTCCGAATTGCTATCTTCTATAGCCAATTCTGAGCCTGTGGGCTTTTCACTGACCTCATTATTGTTCTGATTATTGACGGACCGGGCATTGCCAATCCCCCTTGCGCTGGCATACCAATGCGAATTCTTGGCAAAGAATTCCGCAAATAAACCCATTAGAGTGCCAGTTGCAAGCCCTGTCGCTAGAAAAATAGGCGCAATAAGCCAGGCTGCTTCCCCAAATATAACATATCGTGCCATCAGCATTTGAATGGCATTCGAAGCCATGGCTCCTGAAATAGAGACTCCTATCAGCGAAATTGCTCCTTTGCCAAGCTTTCTAGTAGCTCGCATTGCAACAGCAGCTATCATGGTTCCGCATAAGCTAAAAAGCGCCACATACGAAAAGAGAGTTCCAGACACGATAGACATACCAACTACTTTTGCTGCGGCCAATACAATAAACCACTTGAAGGGCAGAATGTCGACCGCTAGCAAAATTGGCAAGTTTGCGATACCGATCCGCATAAAAGGCAGGGGTTTTGGCAACATATATTCTATAGTGGACAAGAAAAAGCAGAAGGCAGCAAGCAAGGCCGTTAGTTCAGCTTGATTTTCATGGCCCAGGGATGTCTGTCCTATGGAAGGCGCCTGTTTTAAAGAGAAGTCAGGAGGCGCTTCCAGGACAGCTAGCGCTTCCAGAACAGGAGGCGCTTTTAGGGCAGCGGGCTCTTCCAGGAAAGCTGGTGCATCCAGGACAGGGGGCTCTTCTGAGCTAGTACGTGCTCGCATCCACACCTCCGACATCCTTGCTGTTGCCATTGCTTATTATACGCACGAATACCTTGTTAGGGAGACAGGCTATCCATTGATTTGGCTCAGAAATAGAGCCAGCCAGTACACAGAGCTTGTTGCTGCAAGGTGATTCGGTAATGCTTGCCTTTCCGTTATGAATGTGTACATGAGTCATGCCCAAAGGGCCTGTTATTTCATAGTCTGCTTCTTTATCGAGAGGGGCTATCCATTCGCCCTTTTCTCCTGTTATTTCGACATAGCGTGCCCCACTCTGCCGATCGAGCACGAGGATAGCTGTTCCAACAACTAGCAATATAGCTAGTACAAAGATAAGGATATCCAGAAATCGAACATGCACTCTTGAGGTTGATTTCATGAATGCTGATCGATTATTGAAGAATAGAGAAGGCCTAAACTCAGACTAATCGCAGAAACCGTCCTCGCAGCAGCAATCATCTCCGCATTCGTCCTCGTCTTCTCCGTGTGCATGGCCATGCTCCAGTTCCTCCGGCGTTGCTTCACGAACATCGATGACTTTCACATCGAAGTGAAGAGTCTCGCCGGCTAGGGGGTGATTGGCATCAAGTGTAACTTCTTCTCCATTCACGTTTACGACCGTTACGATTAATGTGCCATCCTCACCATGTGCCTCGAATTGCATACCAGCGTCTACCTCGACATTATCGCCAAAATCCTTCTTATTGACCTTGAATACTAGAGATTCGTTGCGGTCTCCATAGGCATCGGCTGGAAGAATACTGCAGGTAATACTCTCACCTGGAATCTTTCCTTCGAGTTCCCGTTCCAGGCCTGGAATAATGTTATCATTGCCATGAAGATACACAAGGGGTTCGCTTCCCTCAGATGAGTCTATGATCTTGCCGATATCGTCGCTGAGAGAATAGTCAATAGTAACGACGCGATCTTTTCTGATTTCCATTACAGGTCCTTTTAAAATAGTCAAAATACTTTCATCGCATTTAGAATGCGCTTCCTTTGAGCACGAATCGCGTACAATCGATACATAAGGACGGTCATGCTCTAGGCAGGGCTATAGTATAATGAATTATTATATTGCGCGGCAATGGAGCAAGGCATCGAAATATTCGTAACTGGCACATTCCAAAATGCCGATAATAATTAAGGATTTATCTGCCCATGGAAGCAAAAAAGAAGACTCACCCAAAAGCCTCGGTTGTCGTGGCCAAGAAACCTGCTGCACGCCGTGGTTCATCAACCTCGATAAAAGCTTCTGCAAGAAGTTCTGCTCTTAGGAGCACTCGAGGAATAATAGCGCTCATATTTTTCATTGTAGCGCTTTTTCTGTTTATTTCTATGCTTCTATGGTCCTATTTTCCGACAATTTGGAGGCCTTTGGTCTTACCGGGGCAGACATTGCTCAACATATTTTCTTGGGCAGCCTACTATCTGCCATTATGGTTAGCTTGGGCTGCGATCCTTGTATATGTGCCAAGCTTCTGTCCACGAATGACCTATCTATTAGGCACTTCGGCATTGCCATTTGTAGTGGCAACCGGATTCGCTCGTCTGTCTGCGAATCCCGGTTCTTTTTTTGAACATCATCCGTCGATGGCAAAAGTAGGATTGTCTTCGCTATATGCAGCTCTAGGGTTCTTACTTGCGGCAAGCCTGATGATTGTCATTGCTGGCTACATTAAGCTCTCGGAATGGCTTAGAGCTAATGGATTTATCAAAACACGCGCCGACAAGAAGAAAAACGGAGAAGAGCAGAGCTTTGGGCAAAGACTGGCGACTTTTATCAAGGATAATTCGCTAAAAAGAGAAGAGCGACGCAAGCGCAAAGAAGAAGCGCGCCTCGCGCGCGCAAGGGCGCTGGCAGAAAAAGATATCTCGCTCAATATTCCTGATGTGCCACCGCCAGACCCTCTAAAATCCGAAAAGCTTGGAGGATTCTATGCTTCGGGCACAAGTAGGGCAGGCTCTGAAATGGCGCAGAAAGACTTAGGTGCAACCTCTGTCCCCATGGGATCCGCTATTGGATCCACAGGATTATCTTTAGGATCACGCTCCTTAGGTCCTATTGCTGGTTTCGACACAGGAGGCATTTCTTTTACCTCCGTCCCTCCAGCTCGTCCTGCGCAATCCGAGGAGGAACACAAGCGCGCTATCGTGGAGCGAATACTAGAGCGTAAGGCAGCGAAACCATATCAAGTACCAATCGATGGACTTCTCAATAACTATCCCGATGGGCAGTACTGGATCATCGACGAAAAGACACGTGCAAGTGCTAGTGTGCTCAAAGAGACTCTCGCCGAGTTTGGAATAGAAGCCGAAGTGACAGGCATTCGCAAAGGACCTGTTATTACAATGTTCGAGATTCTCCCAGCGCATGGCGTCAAGATTTCCAAGATTACCAATTTGAGCGACAATATTGCCTTGAGACTTGCAGCCTCAAGCGTACGTATCGTCGCGCCTATTCCAGGCAAGCATGCTGTAGGAATCGAGGTGCCCAACGAGCGGCGTGCAATAGTCTCTCTCCGGGAGCTCATCGAGAGCGAGAAATTCCGCCAGAGCAAAATGGAAATACCGGTCGCACTGGGCAAGGATATAGCTGGAGAGGTTCAGCTTATCGACCTTACACAGATGCCTCATATTTTGATCGCGGGCGCCACGGGCTCGGGCAAATCTGTCTGTGTAAACTCGATTATCTTATCAATTCTATATAAACGCACGCCTGAAGAAGTAAGGCTTATGCTCATCGATCCAAAAATCGTCGAACTAAAGCTTTACAACGATATTCCACATCTCTTGACACCAGTTGTCACGGAAGCAAAAAAAGCCTTTCAGGCTCTGCAGTACTGCATTTGCGAGATGGAACGGCGCTATTCTCTGCTTGACAACCTGGGTGTACGAGACATCCGCTCTTATAACCGCCGAATTCGTGAGCGCAATCTGGCCCAGGACAAAGTGCCCTACATCGTAGTAATCATCGACGAGTTTGCTGACTTGATGCAGACAACGGGCAAAGAGCTCGAAGCCACGCTTGCTCGTCTTGCTGCCATGTCTCGCGCTGTTGGAATCCACCTTGTACTAGCTACTCAGAGACCCAGTATCGATGTCATAACTGGTCTCATAAAAGCCAATATCCCATCACGCATCGCCTTCATGGTCGCAAGCAAATTCGATAGCCGCACTATCATCGATATGGTTGGGGCAGAAAAACTCCTTGGTAGGGGCGATATGCTCTTCTCAGGCGCCCAGGATCCATTTCCTGTTCGAATGCAAGGCGCATTCGTCTCCGAAGAAGAAGTCGAGCGAGTTGTTGCTCACGTTAAGACTCTTGGGGAGCCAGAATATATCGACGAAGAAATTTTCGTCGATGAAGAGGAATCCGAAGAACCCACGCTCTTTGATGAAGAGGGTTCCGATCCACTTTTCGAAAAAGCACTCGAGATTGTTCTTCAGCAGGGTAAAGCTTCAGTTAGCTATATTCAGCGACGGCTAAAGATCGGCTTTAATCGTGCAGCTCGGCTCGTTGAAATGATGGAAGAAAAGGGTATTGTTGGCCCTGCACAGGGCTCCAAACCTCGCGATGTACTTCGAAATCCTGGAGTGTTCGAAAGCTCAAGCGGATATGAAGGGATACGCAAGGATGCAAGCCCAGATATAGAGCAAATTGCCGGCACAAGTGGGAGTCCGAGCATAAACCCAAGCCTAAACCCAAGCCCACGGCGCACATTCAGACAAGATGATCAGGATAACTGAGGATAAGACACGATACAGGTAGCGCGCGACGCGTGGAATTGGCATGCAGAGCAAGATGATAGATCGATTCACAATGAAGTTATCGCATTTTTGCAACCAAAATAAACCTATCGCCAACTATATGGCCTTTTGAGATAGAACAGGGAAAGTTTGCTCGTCACTTTGCAGGATCAGAGTCGGTTTTGAGAAAATCACTCGTTTATGCGAGCGTATTTCTGGGATAGTATACTAGGCGATGCCCAAGTATGCGCGTTTTACCAGATCTGAACAGAGGAGCTCCTCCCGGGGACCCTGGGCCACGATCCTCCCTGTCTCGAGCACATAGCCATAATTGGCAAGAGAAAGGGCTGCCCGAGCATTCTGCTCCACGAGCAGGATGGTCCGACCTTCCTTGTGGATCTTCGCAAATGCTCGGTAGAGTTCTGTGATCAGGACCGGAGCCAGGCCTAGAGAGGGCTCATCCAAGAGGAGAAGTTTGGGGTGGGCCATGACAGCTCGCGCCACTGCAAGCATCTGTTGCTCGCCGCCAGATAAAGTCCCTCCAGCTTGGCTCTTTCGCTCAGCGAGTCGGGGGAAAAGCCCTAACACCCATTCCAGATCTTTCTTAATTCCCTCCGCATCAGTTCGGGAGTAGGCCCCCATGAGCAGGTTCTCCCACACTGAGAGATCAGGGAAAATCCGTCGTCCTTCCGGGGCCATGGCTACCCCCATCTTCACGATCTGGTACGGGCGCTTGCCAAGGAGTGAGGTCCCATTGAACTTTATTGTGCCCTCCTTCGGATGCACCAGGCCAAGGATCGTTCGCAGGGTACTGGTCTTACCAGCACCATTGGCCCCAAGCATGGTCACCACTACCCCATCAGGCACGTCCAGTGAAATGCCCTGTAGGGCGTGAATCCCGCCGTAATAAACGGAAAGGTCACGTATTTCCAGCACTTAGCTCCTCCTCCCCAAGGTAAGCCTCAATTACCTTTTTGTTGGCCTTTATCTCGTCTGGGCATCCTTCGGCAATGGAGACCCCGAAGTCAATAACTCGTATGCGAGGGCAGATTCCCATCACCACTTGCATCACATGCTCGATGAGAAAGACAGTGAGATTAAATTCCTCCTGAATCTGGCAGATGAATTCCATAAGCCCTCCGGCTTCTTTGGGATTCATTCCCGCTGCCGGCTCATCCAAGAGGAGCAATTTGGGATGTGTGGCCAGTGCCCGGGCGATCTCCACTTGTCGCTGTAGACCATAGGGGAGAGACCCAGCCCGCTCATTCGCCCATTGTGTTAGCCCCACCCGGGCAAGGAGGTCCATTCCTTCCTGGCGCATTTTTTGCTCCTCACGGTTGTAACCAAAGAATGGAAATATGACCCCGAACACTGAGGAGCGCAAATGAGGATGGAATGATATAAGCACGTTATCCAGCGCTGACATGTTCTTACACATACGAATGTTCTGAAAGGTTCTGGCAATGCCAAGCAAGGTGACCTTGGCCGGGGGAAAACCGGTTATGTCTTGGCCCTCGAAGATCACCTGGCCTTGGGTAGGTGGGTAATAGCCAGTGATCATGTTGAATATGGTGGTTTTGCCGGCACCGTTTGGACCAATGAGCCCAAGTAGCTCCCCGGAAGTTATGGTCAGGGAAAAGTCGTTTACCGCTAACAGGCCACCAAACCGCATACTGAGATGATCAAGATTGAGGATCGGCTTGCCTTTTTCCATTATTTCCTCCCTAGCTTGCTAGAACCTCGGAACAACCAATCCCAGGAGAATTCCGCTTCGCCAAACAGCCCCCGCCGGAAGAAGAGCATGAGCCCAATCAGGAGGATGGCAAAGAACACCATGCGCATACCCTCGACCGTGGCGGTATCCAAGACCCGCAACGCCTCAAATAGCCCGGCGAAGATAAACCCAGTCACCACCGCCCCGGTAATGCTCCCCAACCCACCAAGCACAATGATAATGAGTAGGTAAAAGGTCATGAAGAACTTAAATGTGTCAGGAGTCACAGTTCCGATGAGGGTGCCCATCAATCCTCCCGCCACTCCGGCACAGAAGGCAGAAAAGATGAATGCCAACATCTTGAGGCGAAATACATTGATCCCCATAGACTCGGCGGCAATTTCGTCCTCTCGAATGGCGCGTAGCGCTCTCCCGTAGCTAGAATTTTTGATACGCAAGGCTGCGTATGTCACCACAACCAGCGCCCCAAATGACCATGCCAGATTAGTAATGTGGGGGATGCCCTTGATCCCCATAGGACCGTTGGTCAAGGGTATGAGGTTACAGGCAAGGACAAACAGGATTTCGCCAAAACCGAAGGTGGCGATGGCAAGATAATCTCCTCTAAGGGCCTTGAGGGCCGGGATGCCAACGATAAGCGCAGCCACAGCCGCCAATACTCCGCCAGCAAGCAGGGCTAGGATGAACCCCCAAGAAGGCAAAGTGAAGCTGGAGAATGGCCAGATGAGCTCTTTTCCTTTGAATAGCCATACCACTGCTTTTTGTTTCAACGGAAGCATCAACAATGCAACCATGTACCCGCCTAGCAGCATGAACCCGTGTGGGCCCAAGGAGAACTGACCGGCAATCCCATTTATCACGGTATATCCCACTGCAGCAATGGCGTAGATGGCGCCAAGGTTTAGGATCCGCCATATTAAGGGATCAAGATTGTTCGGTTTGTCTCCCCACCAGACGAAAACTCCCACCAGGGCAATAGCAATTAGGGTCAGCACCAAATTTCGGTAGCGCTTCATACCTTCTCCTTAAGCGGCTTGCCCAGAATCCCTGTGGGCCGTACCAAGAGGAATATGATCAGGATACCGAAGATGAAAGCATCGCGATATCCAGAAAGGTTAGGAATAAAAGCCACGAGTAGGATTTCAAAAAGCCCAAGGGCGAAACCTCCGATCATGGCTCCGGTTACATTGCCGATTCCGCCCACCACAGCAGCGGTGAACGCTCGCCAGCCGGGAGTGATTCCTAAATCCCATTGCAATCTGGGATATCGGCACCCCCAAAGGATGCCCCCCACCGCGGCCAAGGCCGATCCCACAAGGAAGGTGTAAGAGATAATTTTGTTGATGTCCGCCCCCATGATCTCCGTTGCCTCAATGTCGGTAGCGATAGCCCTCATCGCACGGCCAATCTTTGTGTGATAGATGAGGAAGAGGAGCCCAATCAGACAGGCTAAGCCGATCAGGGGGATCCAAACTGTGAGGGCTTGAATACGCAATGTGCCCAAAGAGAAAATTTGGCTCATGAATTCCGGCCTGGGGAATGACTTTTGTCGTCCGCCCGCCCATGGAAGTACAATGATCAGGTTTTCCAGGAGGAACGATGCCCCAATTGCGGTGATGAGGAGGGAGATTCGGGGAGCCTCCCTAAGAGGCCGGTAGGCGAATCGCTCGATCGCCATCCCCATCCCAGCGGTAAGAACCACCGCGAGGATAGCCCCGATCCACCAGGGCAGGTGAAACAAAAAAAAGCTAAAGAATACCCAATAACCTGCCCACATAAAGATATCGCCATGAGCAAAGTTAATTAACCTGAGGATCCCGTACACCATGGTATAACCGATAGCAATAAGGGCATACAGGCTCCCCAGTGTGATTCCATTGAACAGTTGCTGTACGTAGAACACCACTGTGCCTCCCAGGAATAGGGGGTGAGCCAAGTAGTCAACTTTGGCCCACCTCAGGAAATATTATTTACCTATTAGGGCTCTGATTTCCCAGGCTTGTTCTACGGGGATCGTCTCCACCAAGGAGAACTTGCCTTCTTTGACCGTTAGAAAGGCGAAGTCCTTCTTTGGGTCATTTTTAGGGGTCATGATTACATGCCCGGTTATCACATCGAGGTCAGAGGTCTTGAGAGCTTGCTTTATGGCTGCAGGATTAGCTGAGCCAGCCCTCTTGATGGCGTCCACGATCATCATATAACAGTCGACGGTCAGGGCACCAAAGGCATCAGGATCCATGCCAAATTTGGCCCGGAATTCTTTGACGAACTTCTTGCTGGCCTCATTCGGTGTAACTTCTGCACTCCAAAACGTGAGGAAATTCAAGCCCTCTACGGCATCCCCACCGATCTTGATCAATTCAGGAGCATAGAGACCATCAGCGCCGAGGATGGGTTGCATCATGCCCAGGTCTCGTGCTTGGCGGGCCATCATCGCTACCTCAGTATAGTAGTTAGGCGTGTAGATGATATCAGGGTTTTTCCTCTGGATCTCGGTGAGCTGGGCCGTGTAGTCGACATCTCCCGAACGGCAGTAGAGCTCTGCTACAATCTTGCCACCTAAAGCCTTAAACGCATCCATGAAGAACTGCCCAAGGCCGACGCAGTAGGCTTGAGCCATATCGATAACCACCGCTGCCGTCTTGGCCTTATATCTCTTCTGTGCGATGCTGGCAGCTAATGGACCTTGGTCGTTGTCGGTGAAGCAAGCTCGGAAACAGTAATCCCCCACCTGAGTGCACAAGGGGTTGGTGGTGGTAGGGCCAATGATAGGTACCCCGGATGCCTGGCAGATCTCCGCTGCAGCAAGGTAAGGCCCAGAGCACATGGTTCCGATGATAGCCACTGCCTTTTCTGTGTTGATTAGACGGGTGGCGCCGTTGGTCGCTTCTGTGGGCTCGGTCCGGGCATCGAAATAGACAAGCTCAATGGGCCGGCCGAGCACCTGCACGGGGACAATCCCCTTCGCTCGAGCGAGCTCCAATGCATCCCGTCCCATCTGACCATAGGCAGCACATGCACCGGTGAACTCCACAAGCACCCCAATCTTGATTGGCTCTTGAGCGAAGACTACGGTTCCCAAGAGCAAATTCACGATAATCAATCCTAACACAAGTTTTCGCATGATTTCTCCTCCTTAAATCTTATACCGAAATTACCGCAAAAGCCTTCGAAGAACTTTGCCCATCTCCTTCTCAGGCACATCACCTCCTTTGAAGGCCTGAAAAAGATAATTAATTATACATCTCGCCGCTCAAGTTAGCAAGACAATGTATTGCTCATCAAAAATTTAGCTGAAATGAAATTAATTCCTCATCATAAATTCTAAGTCTGGCAGAGTGTGACGCCTTAGCAAAAAATACAAGGCGGAGGCACAGCAATGGGCTTACGAATGAAGGATAGGCAATCACTCACTAGGAAAGTCGTACCGCGCTATCAAAAAGCAAGGAAAGCAGAAAAAGAAAAGATTTTAGATGAGTTTGTAAAGAATACTGGCTATAGTCGCAACTATGCCATTCATATCCTTGCGACATGGGGGGAAGTACATACTCTTGTGATCGATGGAAAGCCAATACGAGTGGTGGTAGGAGTTTCTTGGACACGGAAAAAGCGCAAGGAAAATGTGCACTATACGATAAGTCCAGCAACGATTGATCGGCTCTTGAAAGTTGAACGAAAGAAACTCGAAATCAAAGGTAGGTCGCATACAAAAGGAGGAGTACTCCTTAAGCATCAGATTCCCATCAGTACGTTTTATGACTGGTATGAGCGAAAGCCTGGCTTCTTTACCAGAGGCTCTTAGAAAGTCCTAATCTTGATGAAAAGGAAAAGACAAATCTACGCCAGAGGGCAGCAGGCCCCCACCAATCGAGCTCAAACATCTACTCGATGATGCAGTCACGAAGCTTATGAATCTCTCCCAAAATAAATATACGTCTTCTTCATGTAGGAGTCTTTTAGAACATTCTGAGAATTCATATTTGATTACTTAAAGTGTCGTTGTACAGTGTCTAGCCAATAAATTACCAAGCGATTAGCGTAAATACTTATAGTAAAATAAGTAATAGGTTGTACGCGTCGTACGAAACAATTAAGAGTGTAATACTAGAAATATATAAAAGACTTTACAAATAAAGATTATAATACTATGTAGTACCATAAGTATCCGAACTACTACCTCGGTCCAGGGTTCTAAAACGTACCACTATGTTGAGCTTGTTCAGAGTGTCAGAGATGAAAAAACTGGAAAACCCAAAACCATCGTCCTGTACAATTTTGGAAAACCTGAAGATGTCGACCTCGACGCCGTCAGAAAGCTTATCGCCGCGCTGTCGACGCTCCTTCCTCAAGGGGAATTGGTAGCACGCCCCTCGGTGGACAGCGCCACAGGCGACAACTCTCTCGCCTTTGTTGAAGCCCGTGATTTTGGTGGCATCGGGCTTCTTGACGCATGGGGGTGCGGACGTTTTCTTGGACATTTATAGGCAAGCCTATACTTAAACGGTACTGAACGGGACTCATGGCACCCAATGACATCTTGATCCGCGCCAAGTTGTACCACTGCAGGTATTTGTCTAGGATATCCATGAATGAATCCATAGTTACCCCGATCCAGTTCCGGTTATAGAACATTTCGTTTTTAATCCAGCCAAACAAACCTTCGCAGGCAGCATTGTGCGGTGAATAGCCTTTCTTTGACATCGATCGTACCAGTGAAGCATTCTCGGTCCGTTCAATCCATCCTGGCCAACGGTAATGGCATCCACGGTCGGAATGGATGATTGGAGATTCATCATCATCAAGCATATCGGTCCCAGATCGAGCATCGTATTTACCAGTTCAGCGTCTGGCCGCGTGGAAATGCTCCAACTCACAAGCATGCCGTCAAAACAGTCCACGATCGGTGAAAGGTATGCCTTGCCAGCCGGAATATGGAACTCCGTGATGTCCGTGAGCCATTTCTTATTCGGTGCCTCTGCATGGAAGTCCTGCTCAATGAGGTTTTCCGGTGCTGGGGTGATTTCGCCCTGGTATGAACCCCTACTTCCGCCTGCTTTTTGCTGGGCAACGAGGCAGGCCTCCTTCATGATCGTTCGAATGACCTTGTCGGATACCCTGATGCCTTCCCGGACAAGCGATTCATGGATCCGGCGATATCCGTAGCAGCGGTTATTCTGTTCGAACAATTCCAGGATGCGGTTCTTAAGCACTGCATACTTGTCTCCGAGACTCATAGCCCACCGCTGGTAATAGTAGCTGCTTCGTGAAAGACTTAACCCCTCCAACAGGGATTTCAGCGGATGCTCGTACTTCAGGGCATCGGCCCTCGCCTTCCTGTTCGCACATGCCAAAGAGCTCGGATTCGATCCGAACCGCGTTGTTTTGATGGGACACAGCGCTGGGGCGCACCTTGCTGCGTTGGTCGGTACCGACATGCAGTATTTGGCCGCCGTTGGGCTCGGCCCAGATGCATTGCGCGGCATTGTGCTTTTCAACGGCGGCGCCTACGACGCGCCCTATCAGATTGCAAATGTGGGTAAAATGATGCAGAAAACCTATCTCGAGCCCTTCGGCAAAGACGAGTCGCGCCAGCTTGCGCTTTCTGCAATCCACCACGCAGCCGCGCCCAACGTTGGCGCCTTTCTCATCCTCCATGTGCAGCGCCCGGACAGCATCGCTCAGTCCAACGCCTTGGCGAGCGCCCTAAACGCGGCCGGTACAGACGCACAAGTCTTTGGTTTTGACGGCAAAGGCCTTGCTGGCCACCTGGAGATCAACCGCCGCCTTGGCGACACCACCTATCCTGCCACGCCCGTCGTAGACCAATGGCTAACGTCAGTGTTCAAAATCAATAGCAGCAAACAATAGCATTTTCAAAGTGCGCAGTTGCGAGATTCCGAAAATTGCTGCATTATTAAGAGTAATATGTCAAACAAAAATACTGATGCACAAAAAGAACCACTGGAAAAACAGCTCTGGAAAGCAGCGGATAAACTCAGAAAAAATATAGATGCTGCCGAATATAAGCACGTCGTTCTGGGCCTTATTTTTCTCAAATACATATCCGATGCCTTTGAAAGCCTGTACGAAAAGTTGAAAAAAGGCGAAGGGGACTATGCGGGCGCCGACCCTGAAGATAGGGATGAGTATCAGGCGGAGAACGTCTTTTTTGTTCCCCCTGAAGCTCGCTGGTCATTTCTCCAGGCAGAGGCGAAGCAACCCACAATAGGTACTACTATGGATGCAGCCATGGATGCCATCGAAAAGGAAAATCCATCGCTCAAGGATGTGTTGCCAAAGGTATATGCCCGGGGCAATCTGGACCCCGCAAACCTTGGCGGGCTTATCGACCTTATCGGCAATATTGCCATGCACGATGCAAAAGCGAGGAGCGCCGATGTTTTGGGCCATGTGTTCGAGTACTTCCTTGGGGAGTTTGCCCTTGCAGAAGGAAAGAAGGGAGGACAGTTCTACACTCCCCGGAGCGTTGTAGAGCTGCTTGTTGAGATGCTCGAGCCATACAGGGGCAGGGTGTTCGATCCTTGCTGCGGTTCTGGCGGGATGTTCGTGCAGTCAGAAAAGTTTGTCGCCCAGCATCAGGGCAGAGTAAACGATATTTCTATCTATGGTCAGGAGAGCAACCTCACCACCTGGCGCCTGTGCAAGATGAACCTTGCAATCCGGGGCATAGATAGCACACAGGTCAAATGGAACAACGAAGGCTCATTTTTGAACGATGCACATAAAGACCTGAAGGCGGATTTCGTCATCGCAAATCCGCCGTTCAACGATTCTGACTGGTCTGGTGATCTTCTGCGGAAGGACGCGCGCTGGATGTACGGAGTACCTCCGGCTGGAAACGCTAACTACGCCTGGATTCAACACTTCATCTACCACCTTTCTCCCCGCGGCACTGCGGGATTTGTCCTTGCAAAGGATTCCCTCACCTCAAAGAGTTCAGGAGAGGGTGATATCCGAAAGGCGTTGATCGAGGCCCGACTTGTGGACTGCATCGTCAATCTTCCGGCAAAGCTCTTCCTCAATACGCAGATTCCTGCCTGCCTCTGGTTTCTGTCGCGGAACAAAGCAAACGGGGGCTACCGTACCCGTACCGATGAGATTCTGTTTATCGATGCCAGAAACCTGGGGCACCTTATCAACCGCAGAACCCGCGAGCTTTCTAGGGAAGACATCGAAAAGATCGCTTCTACCTACCACAATTGGCGCAATTCTAATGGCACATATCAGGATGTAAAGGGATTCTGCAATTCTGCATCTATCGAGAGGGTGCAGGAGCTGGATTATGTACTTACTCCTGGCCGCTATGTTGGGCTCCCAGATGATGAAGACGACTTCGACTTTGCAGAGCGCTTTACCGCGTTAAAGGCTGAGTTTGAAGAGGAGCTAAAAGAGGAAGAACGGCTGAACGAAGTTATAAAAGAAAATCTAAAAAAGATTAAAATTGAGGGAAAAGAATGAAATTTGACGCTAATGAGCCATATAATCAATTGCCGGATATATTGCCGGACGAGAGATATTGGCATCTGCTAAGCGTCTATGAACAGGCAAATAAAGCAAATCGGGCACTTGCAGAATTAAAAGGAAGACTGTCATCAATTCCGAATCCGAAGATATTTATCAATACTTTGAGCCTTCAGGAAGCAAAAGACAGTTCATCTATTGAGAATGTCTTCACAACGAATGATAAACTTTTCAAGGCTTTTACCGCAGATTCCGAGGCAGACCCACACACCAAGGAGGTATTGAGATACGGGAAGGCATTGGTAGATGGATTTGAAGTTATAAAATCTAAGAAGGAGTTTTCCGTAGAATTAATCGAGAAGATTTACAGGAATATAAAGAATGAAAATGATGGCATCCGTGATTTTCAAGTCTATATAGGAAATGACTATAGAAAGCTCTACACACCGCCATGTTGCAGGGGTGTGATTTTGAGTAAACTTTACAACTGGATAACGGTTGCTAACTCAAAATCCGACGAGATAGACCCTCTTATAAAGATGGCAATACTCCACTATCAGTTTGAGGCAATCCACCCGTTCAAAGATGGTAACGGAAGAACAGGCAGAGTGATCAATGTGCTGCTGCTCTCTGCATACGATCTGCTGGAAGATCCTGTCCTGTACCTATCGAAATACATCAACGAATATAAGAATGATTATTATCGGCTATTATTGGGCGTAACCGAGAAGAATAACTGGGAAGAATGGATACTCTTTATACTTAAAGCTGTAGAAGAAACAGCAAAATATACCCTTGACAAGATTTCTTCTATAATTGGACTGTTCAATGAAACAAAGGTGAAGATTCAATCTGAAGCGCCGAAAATTTACAGCTTTGAACTGCTAGAGACTCTGTTCACGCAAGTCTATTGTAAATATGCCTTTCTTGTAGAGCAGGGGATCGCCTCATCAAGGAATACTGCAAGTAAGTACCTGAATAGACTTGTAGAAATCGGAATTCTTGAAAAGGAGAAGGTAGGAAACGAGTTTATCTTCAAGAATAAAGGCTTGTATGAACTATTCAAAAAGTGATGAAATGCACAGCCTTTATGCAATACCTATCGGGAGCGCACAAAAAAGTAATTAAATTGTGCATACCTATCGGAGTATGCACAAGTGTTGTGCATACCATATAAAATGTATTCAGCTGGAGGCGCTGGATGCCTGATAGAGAAGTACACACAATACGCGACCTTATCTACTATCAATACGCAAAGATCATCGCAAAAAGCGCCTTTGGTCCGGATGCAAAGGCAACATCGTATGGCTTTATTAAGAAAACCTTTCGCGAATTGAAGAACGACGAAAAGAAATGGTCTGAGATCCTGCGGGAAGACCGGCAACTGGTAGAGATGGAAAAGAAATGCATTTACTGCGGCAGTACTAGCGGCTTAAGTTGGGAACACATCGTTCCGCGGTCACTCTATATCAACGAACGTTGCCCCGCCTGCGATCGTATCCAGGGCATACACAACCAAATATGGGCATGCAGGACCTGCAACTCCAGGAAGGGCACAAAGGGACTGTACCACTTTTATGATGAACTGTATCCCGATGAACGTATCTCAGACATCATCCCGCCGCTTCTTGAAAAGAAATACTTAAAGACCATTTACTACTGCCACCAGTGCAATGGAACACTGGATAGCAACTGCGGAGGAAAAGAACTATCGGTACTCGACCTTGATCTGTGTATAGAAGGAGTCGACTGATGGGTGAGAGGATACCGGAGGGGTGGCGGGAATGCAAGCTGGGGGATAGGATTTTTGAAATTATTGACTGCGATAGAGGAGTCAATTATCCGAAACAGAATGAATTCAAAGATGATGGTTATTGCCTATCTCTAAATGCAAAGAATGTAACATCTAATGGACTTGCTTTTGATGAGCGCTATTTTATTAGGACCTTGGAAAACCACCGCCTTTGGCGGTGGTGATGTCCTGACTGGCTATGCCGTAAGATAGCCAGGAGCTACAATGAGGTATGCCGAAGTGGAAGAAGCTTGCGCATGTTATCTATCAATGCAGTTATCATATCGTATGGACGCCGAAATACCGATATCGAATTCTGGAAGGCGATATCGCGAGAATGGTGGAGCACAAGATCAGGACAGTCTGTGAATGGAAAGGGATAGAGATACTGGAGCTCAACATCAGGAAGGATCATGAGCATATGGTAGCGACGATACCGCCGAGGATATCGATATCAGACGCTATGGGGATTATAAAGTGGAAGACAGCGATAGCAGTTTTCAAGGGGCATACGAATCTAAAGGAGAAGCCATATAGGGGTAATCATTTCTGGAGTAGGGGATATTGTGTGACGACCATCGGGATGGACGAAGATAAGATTCGTCGTTATGTAAAATACCAGGAAGATAGGGAGAAACAAGAGGAGAATAACTCGAAGGATTATGGGCTCTTTGAGAGCCAGGATTCTTAAAGCCACCACCTTTGGTGGTGGTTGTTTACTATATTAGATGCTCTTATTTCTTACCTTGGTATAATTTTTCGGGAATCCAGGTTTTATGAGGACGGCTTTGGCAAGGAGTATCAGATTCTCAATTTGGACGAAGAGACCGAGCGTGGCCATCTTGCACTCTACCTCACGGCGTGCTTACTCACCTTTTATCAACAGCTCAAACTGTATAAGGACGAAGCTTCCGCTTTGCGTCCTTTCCTTGTAGAAAAACCGCTTTGGGTATTTGTGGGAAGCAGCGTCACAAAAACTCTCGCTGCTCGCGATGCAAGCGATATTGTCGAGATTCTGCAGTTCTTTGCGCGGTATGTGCGCGATAGACAAGGCTCGATCCAGCGCATCCATGAGGTGCTCGCCCGAGGCCTTGTGACCGCCGATGGCCGGAATATCTTTGAACGACGATTTGTTTATCTGAACACGCGGAACATTTCCGCTGAGGCGATCTTCGAAGAGACACTCAAAACGATTTTTAATGCGCCTGCGGGTGGGCTTCTCTACCTCGAAAATCTGAAAGGGGCTGAAGGAGAAATTGCGCTGCGATTAGGCGCCGAGAACGAGCCTTTTGGTGTCATCAATGTGGGCGATGATGCGAGCCTCCTTAAGCTCTGTGCTAAAAATGGCCTCGAAACTGGAGAGCGCGAATTCTCTGGCTCGCTCTTCCAGACTATCAATGCTCAGGATTCACCTGTTAATCTCCTCATCGGGTCCAAAAAATTCACCGAAGGCTGGTCGAGCTGGCGCGTATCCACCATGGGTCTTATGAATGTCGGCAGAGGCGAGGGTGCGCAGATCATCCAGCTTTTCGGCAGGGGTGTTCGGCTAAAGGGCTACAACCTGAGCCTGAAGCGCAGCACGGCGCTGGAATTGCCTCCAGATCTCGCGCGTCCACAGCACTTAGGGATACTGGAAACGCTTAGCATTTTCGGCATACGCGCGAACTACATGGCGCAATTCCGTGAATACCTGCAGGACGAGGGGCTGTCTCCGGACAAAGAACAGGAAGAGGTTTTCCTGCCCGTTATCAAGCTGGAACAGTTGCCTCCGCTAAAGATGGTGCGGCTCCAAAAGACCATAAATGGCATTCAGACCGACTTTGGCGACGCCTTCCGCAGGGTTGCTCCCATACCCACGCTGTCTAGGCCTGATCCCGCGATCGATCCAACATTCGAGACCTTTCTTAGAAACAAAAGCGTGGTCAACTGGTATCCGAAAATTCAGGCGATGAAGTCCAAAGGCATGACCGATGGGCAAGCACAATACCAGTTCAACGAAGCTCACCTGACGGGTCGGCATGTTGCATTTCTCAACATAGAAGCGCTGTATTTCGAGCTTGAGCGCTATAGGGCTGAGCGGGGCTGGTTCAATCTCAACATCCCGCACACGGTGATAGGCGAGCTACTTATCGATCCGTCATGGTACACCTTGCTCATTCCCAGCGCAGAGCTCGCGTTCGATTCATACGAGCGCGTACGTACCTGGCAGGAAATTGCACTCGCGCTCCTCAAGAAATATGTGGAGCGTTTTTACATATTCCAGAAGCAAAAATGGGAATTGCCCCATCTCGAGGTGCGCTATTTGGAGGCTTCGGATCCGAATCTGCTTGGTGTTGGCGAAAAACCTGGCGCCCCGTATTATCGCATTGCGGTGGACAAGTCAGATGAAGAGCTTATTGCAAGCTTACGGCAACTCAAAACAACAATCGAAAATCGCTCTGCAACGGAGTGGAGTTTTAGGAATTTGGATGCGATCTGGTTTGCAGGCCATCTTTTTCAGCCACTCTTAACGATAGATACCGATAGGACTGGCTACACCGCTGAAGAAGGGGTGACGGCGGATCATCTCAGATTGGAGATCAGCCCTGTGCCGCTCAATAGAGGCGAAGGCCATTTTGTGCGCGATATTAAGGAGTTTTATGCCCTAGAGAAAGCGAAGGGCGAGGCTGGTTTTTTTGCGCACAGAGAGCTTTTTATGCTGCGCAACTTGAGTAGGGGCAAGGGTGTGGGCTTTTTTGAAGCAGGCAACTTCCACCCTGACTTCATACTATGGCTTATCGACGCGAATGGCCGTCAACACGTGCGTTTTGTGGATCCAAAAGCAATCACACAAATGGGGTTCGAAGACCCCAAAATTGACTTTTATAAGAACGTCAAAGAAATAGAGGCCCGTCTTGCCGATCCCGACTTAACCCTCGACTCATATATTCTTTCAGATACGTCCTCCGCGGACATGACGCTGCACTGGAACATCGACAAAGCCAAGATGCTTGCACATCATGTAGTTTTCCTGTACGAGGATAAAGAGCACTATCTTGAGACGATTCTGGCAGACAATGCAGAGAATCATAGCCAACAAAAAATAAAGGAGCCAACCTAGTGCCAGTAAACTATCACGAAGGGAAATTCCCACCTACAAATATAGAGTCGCAGAAATTCGTTCATCACTATGTATGAAGGTCTTAATCCCAGAAATAGCTCATACCCAATTGCAGAGGGCAAGGAGATTGTTTGAGTCTCATAAAATATATGCAAGCATCGTTGTGTCTCATAAATGCCAATCTATGAGACACAAACTTTAAAGGTTTTTTCTGCAACTGGGGAAAAGCTCGACCTCAATAACCAAGCGCATACCCTTGCCTTAAACTTGAGTCCATCGGCGTGCTTTATTTTCACAAAATGAGAAGGGGAAAAATCTATATCAATAAACTGCTTATCGAGACTTTGAAACGAGGATGATTTCTTCTTTACCAAGACATATATTATACTTTTTGAGAAACGAGAAATATGAACCTTGCCCATGAATTGAAGCGTCTTATCTTTTTGCTCTTCATAGCGCAACTCATCCAGTCGTGCTCCTTAGTCTCTTATGAGCTTAAGGAAGAATTAGCGCCCCCTGAAGTCAGAATAGCCGCTTATCATTATGCAAAGCAATACGAATCTTTAGGAGCAGAGTATTTATGGGGAGGACAAGATCCTCTTCCCAAAACTATACAAGTGGATTGTTCAGGGTTGGTCGTTCGGTGTTATCAATATGCTTGTGCTGATTTTGGCTATATACTTCCTTTTTCTGATATGGCTGCGGCCGGTATGGAAAAGTATTGCGATGAGGTATTCCCCGAACAGGGTGATTTGATCTTTATGGGGGAAAATAGCACGATTTCTCATGTCGCGCTGTTTGATAGATTCGAAGGAAAGAATGTCTATTTTATCGATTCGACAGACTTGACAGGCAAAGTTAGCGAAAGGTCTTATCCGATAGAATCATATAAAATCATTGAATATAGAAGATTGCTTGTCTATCGTTAGAGAATTCTATAGTGTTCCCCTCCGAGTTCAGACCATACATAGGGGCTCCTGAATAATAACTAAAGCATTGTATAATAATATAATAAAAGATATAATGATCCCATAAAGTACATGGGAAATGAGGGAAAAGGTCAAAAAGGCGTGCACTTGAAAGGGAAATGATGTACCGACTACCCTACCATAAAGAGTGCCTGAATTTGATAAATTTGACATGGTCTTTGGAGGGAAGCTCAATCGGCGGAATCGTTGGGTAATTCTGGCGGATCTAATTCCGTGGGACGAAGTCGAAGCGAAGTATTCAAAGCTCTTTGTGACAAATAATGGACGGCCTGCACTTCCGGTGCGGGTTGCCTTAGGGGCCTTAATAGTAAAAGAGAAGAAGAAAATATCAGATGAAGAACTTGTAGAGGATATCAGGGAGAGTCCGTATCTGCAGTACTTTCTAGGGTATGAAGGGTATAAGGATGAACTTCCCTTTGATCCCAGTATGATGGTGCATTTTAGAAAGCGGCTGTCGGGGAATATTTTGAAAGAAGTGAACGCACTGATCATCGAGAAGCAGAAGCAAGAAGTTCAAAAAGAGCACGATGATCACGATCCTTCTGAAGGAGATTTTGGGGGTGGCAACAAAGGAGCGTTGATTGTGGACGCGACCTGTGCACCCGAAAATATGCGATTTCCGCAGGATGTGGGCTTATTAGATGAAGCGCTAAGGAAGACAGAAGGGATTATCGATACGCTTCAGAAACATGCTCCTCATGAGTATGAGAAGCCGAGGACCTACCGGAAGAAGGCGAGGAAAGAATTTCTGATGTTCATACGGAATCGTAAGCCAAGAGAAAGGACACTGCGGAAAGCATAGAAACAGCAGCTTCAATATGTTGAACGGAATCTGGTACGGCAGCAGCGACAGATGTACAGTGAGAAGAGCCACTCACTTGAAGGAAGGATAGTGAGTATCAGTAAACCGCATGTACGAGCGATTGTGCGCGGCAAGGCGAGGGTGAAGTATGAGTTTGGGGCGAAGCTGTCGGTTAGTCTGGTGGATGGATTGGCGGAGGTGGATAGACTTTCGTGGGAAGCGTACAACGAATGTCAGGATTTGAAAGGACAGATAGGAGCATATAGGAAACGATATGGATATTATCCGGAAGTTGTCTGTGCAGATAAGATCCATAGAACACGAGAGAACCTCCAGTATTGCCAGGAATATGGGATACGGCTTTCAGGGCCGAAGCTGGGGCGCCCATTCAAAGAGAGTCAGAAGAATAAGGCTATACTGCGCGAACGGCGTAGCATAGAGCGTGAAGATGAGAGAACAAGGATCGCGGTTGAAGGCAAGTTTGGGGAAGGGAAACGGCGATACTCGCTTGATCGGATAGGCATGAAATTGAGAGCAACAAGTGAGAGCGCGATCATGCTTGTATTTCTGGTGATGAATCTGATGGTGCTCTATCGGAGGAAGGCGAGAGCCTTTTTTGTGTTACTTATTGATACCCTATTTGAGATGGTGAGAAGAGCGTTGAGGAAGCGAATTTGGTAGTCTGTGGCTGCTTGAAAGAGAGAAAAGGGAATCCTTCAGGAACCCTTAGTTAGCGTCACCGATTAAGCTTATTGAGAAATCGTTTGATTTAGCGGAATCCTTATTTGTTGATGGTTGTTGGTTCGGTTTATTGGCCAGGATCGATTGATCACCTTTGAATAGGCTTGAATTTGACAAGGAATAGTCTATCGTTCTGTAATGCTTACTGGCCTGATAGTGAAGAATTCTACTTTCTTTTCAATTGGGCCAATCTCCGATATGACAACATGTTCAAGGAAATTCAATAAAATTACAAAAGCATAGAATCCCAAGAATTTAAGATGCAGCCAGCCGTTGAAAAGCTGGCTGCCGTCACTCTTGACTATCCTGATTACTGGCTTAAAGCGATGAGGTATGGCCCATTCGATGTAAGTGTCTTTGGCTATGCTCATATCCGAGCATAGAGCGACTTTTGTGCCTTAAGATCCAAGCTTGCCCTTATCGAGGATGCCGTTGTCGTTCGCATAAGGCATAGATTGAATCGGTTCAAACATTCTATGAATCGGCGAATCGGCCAAAGAAGACTCGATCAATTCTTCTTGCGAAGTTCAGCATGCTCCTCTTTTACTCTTTGCAAAAGCTCTGGATCCGTGAGCAGGCTTAGCCCAAGAGAAGCTTCCACCTTTGCCGCAGTTATCAATGCCTTTCTTCCGAGTTCGCTTACGCTTGCATCTGCATTTTCCTGACTATGACCTGGTGTTCCTTCTGGAGCGCTTTTGACGCTGACAGTGATAGATGGGATATTATAGCTCACTGTTCCAAAGTCGGTAGATGCTCCCGTGGTCGGAGGGAAGGGATCTGGCTCCTCTGGATCGGTAGCGCCAAAGAGCTTGGCATAGCTGTATGAGAGTTTCTCGAGCGATCCAACATTTATGCTGTTATCATATCTTCCTTGGAACGATACTTCATAGGTCGTACCGGTCATAAGGGCAGCCCCTTTAACAATGTCCATAACTCTTGAAACCTGCTGATCCACAAGCGAACGCTTGAAATTTCGGATAAACCAAACAGTTGCAGCGCGCTCAGGCACGACATTCGGCGCTGCGCCTCCATCTGTGATTACTCCATGCATTCTTGCTCCTGGATCGACATGCTCTCTCATTGCATCGATGGCGTTGTACATCAGTATTACAGCGTCAAGAGCCGAACGACCCTCCCATGGAGCAGCCGAAGCATGAGATGGTTTCCCTTTGAAGACGAATTCATAGGAATCGAGGGCCATACCAGATGAACCGGGAAGGTTGTAGCTTGTCTTGCTTCCACCATGGTACATAATTGCAACATCAACTTCATCGAATACACCGGCATCAAAGAGAATCGCTTTGACAGGAGGAGGGATTTCTTCTGCAGGCGTTCCGACTACGATCACTTTTCCTGGTATCTGATGATTTTTCATATATTCAGCCAGCGCTGTCGCCGCACCAATTCCAACAGGTCCTTGCATATTATGTTGGCATCCATGAAAGGCCACGCCTCCTGGTCCTCTCAGCGCGTCATACTCCACTAAGAATGCTATTGTTGGCCCTCCCGCTTGCCCTGGATAGGTCGCTTTGAAATATGTTGGCAAGCCCTTTATGTTGTGAGCTTTTTCTAGAATTGGCTCCCAGCGAGCAGGAACATCGGCTAATCCGATATCGACCGACCAGCCATTTGCCTTCAAGAAACCAGTGATTCTCTCAACTGCTTTGAATTCTTGATGGCCGGGCTCTGGGTTTCGATACAGCCATTCATTCATCTCCAGTAGCTGCGGGCCTAGAATGTCAATGCGAGCAATAAGCTCCTCAGGTACATCCTGAGCAAAAACGACCCATCCTGCGATCAATAGCAGGATACCAGCGAGCAGCATTATGCGCATTTTTTTATGCATAATGTGGCCTCCTTGGATTGTGCTTATGCATGCCCGGCAACGCCGGGTTAGTTGCTCATTGCTCAATATATGAGGAGAGTTTGTATACGATTTATAGAAACGCTGTCAAGGGGTGAGTGCATGAATATGCATTGTTTTGAGCAAATTATTGAATATATTAAAGCCATTCTTTTCCGGTTTACCAATTGTTCTGCTTTTTCGGCTATGGCGTCCGCATCCATGCCAAATTTCCTCAGAGTCTTTAGATAAGCTCCGCTTTCTCCAAATGTATCGTCTAATCCTATCAAGGATATGGGAACAGGTTTGTTTTCAAGGCAGCAAACCGCAAGTTCGTAGCCAAAACCATTTCGGCGCTGATGGTTTTCTGCTACTAAGAGAGCATTTGTCTTAGAAAGCGAATTTTCAAGCGCTGCCTTGTCCCATGGCTTGATTGAATAGAAGTCGATTACTTCCGCTTCGATGCCTTTATGAGAAAGCAATTCTGCAGCCTGAAGAGCCTGAATTACCATATCTCCATAAGCAGCTATGGTAATGTCATTTCCAGTTCTTATGGTTTTTGATCCTCCAAGAACAAAGCTTTCTTTTGAGCTATAGAAATCATAGAGCGGATCTCTCATTAGGCGTGTGAATACAGGGCCAGGGGTAGCAAGAGCGATATCGAATGCGGCTTTTGCCGATTCTGTATCGGCGGGTGCAAGAACCTTCATGTTAGGCAATGTAGTCATAAAAGCTATATCTTCCGTTGCTTGATGTGTAACTCCATTCTTTTTTTCAAGGCCGTTGCGCCATACATGATCGAAAGAAATTATGGACGAATAATCAGTATGAGCTCGGTTTCGGCAAAGCGAGGAGGAGGTGTCTTTGGTGGCGCTCATTATTCTGCGGCAAAAGCAGGCATACTCGCCTTTTCAAAGGCTTTTGCACGAGAAGTATCTCCTTTGGGAATAACAGTTAATTCAATTGCACCGGGACTTGCAGCAACTGATATCCGAGGCGGATTGGAAGATGAAGAGACTCAGGCAAAAATGACTTCCGATATACCATGTCGCCGAATGGCAAAACCAGAAGAAATAGCCGCTGCAGTCTGTTTCCTTGCTTCAGATGAAGCTGCCTATATAACAGGAGAGGAAATAGACATCAATGGCGGATCTCACATGGACTAAAATATTGAATGATTATCTGTAGATACTTGTTTTAATTCCTTATCTAAGGATTCTATACTATTAGTGCTGAATTGCAATGATACTTCCAAAAAATGGAATCCTTAGATATCCTATATCTATTATGATCATGCAATTCTAGATCTGATTATTGAGAGACGAATATGAACATTGTTATCCTTGATGGGTACACTTTGAATCCTGGTGATCTATCATGGGACGATTTTAGGGCTCTTGGAGAGCTTGCAGTGTATGATAGAACACCAGAGAATAAGATCGTGGAAAGAATT
>Ga0255342_1001578_pt1 | contig 31786 bp, 28 predicted proteins | sample wastewater_treat_3_FD_192416 | JGI IMG/M metagenome (GOLD analysis project Ga0255342, IMG submission 192416) | Wastewater microbial communities from Lulu Island WWTP, Vancouver, Canada - plant14 | ecosystem: Engineered > WWTP > Wastewater > Unclassified | place: Canada: Vancouver, British...
TTGTTGGATTTTTATTTACTCAAGGTAAAGAGCTTTACGCAATTTTACTTCAAGTATTATTTTTAATATTAGCTAGTATTATAGGAATATTTTATCTAACAAGAGCACAAAGAGCGAGAGAGTAAACGGGCTAAGAAGTGTTGTTAAGAAAACTGTTGTTGCAACGATTTTATAGTTACCACCAAGTTCTTTTGCCAAGAGAAGAGCATTAAAAGCAGTAGGCATTGCACTTTCGAGAACCACAACTTTTGCAGATAACCCATTTAATAAGGGTATTAAAAGAATCGTTATAATGGCTATTACTGGACCAAGAATCAATCTTTCTCCTACAAGAAGAGAAACACTTTTAGCATTGCTTTTTACGTCAATTCTTGAAAGTTCTAAACCTAAAACGGTTAGTAAAACTGGAATTGCTGCACTATTAAGTGAGACTAAAGTAGAATCAATTAATTTAGGGAGGGGTGTTTTTGTAATATTTAATGCTAAACCTATTATGAATGCGTAAATAAGAGGTATTTTTAGTACTTCTTTTATTGATTCACTAAATGATAGTTTTGTCTCAGAAGCAAGAAAAACTCCAAGAGTTGCAGTCATAAGATTGAAGAAAAGAACATACTCTACTGCTATAATTAAACCTTTTTCTCCATATGTAAGAAGTATTATTGGAAAACCATAATAACCACAATTTGTAAATAAAACAGTAAGAAAATGAGCGTTTAATTCATTTTTGTTAGTTTTAAAAATTTTACCTAAAGCAAAAATCAGAACAGCTAAAATTATTTGAATTGTAAAGAAAATAATAGCGACTCTTCCTAAAGTATCAAATTCGATATTACCTGTTCTTAAAACCTGAATTGTCATTACAGGTGCAAATATATAGAATGCAAGCTTGGATGCTACATCTGTATCGCTTTTTTTAAAGATTTTTCCAAATATAAAACCTATGATTATTATTGAGATTACAGGAAGAGCGATATTAAATATATTTCCCATATAGTTACTCATAGTTTTTTTAAAGATACAAAATTTTAATAAATGTTCAACTATGATTTTTTGCTCTTGCTGATACAACACATTGCTCATTTAGAAACTCTCTCCTAATAATTTTGTTAATCTCAAGGATATTAAGTTGTTTTGGTATCTAATTTGCTATGATAAACCACTTAAGTACATTCTCAAATGCATGTATTAGACTTCTATGCTGTCTTTAGCGTTGATTTATATTTTGAAAGTATAAGATTCTTCAGATAACTTAAAATAAAGTTTCTTAGTATGATAAATTCGGTAGCATTTACAAAGTGCGGTGTTTGCACACATACACTGAAGGATCTCTGCATCTGTCATCTCCGAAATCTTTTATCAAGGATAAAGTAACTTGTCATCCCCAACTTGATTGGGGATCCAGACCAATTTTTATAAGTATAGTAAAAATGAGATCCTTACAAACCAAATTTAAAATATACTTACACAGATTGACTGGTAGTAATTGTCATCCTCGAAATCTTTTATCGAGGATCCAGTTTATCTTTTTTTCTTTATTTTTTCCGACCTGAACAAAAATTCAATTTTTTCTTTATTAATATTAAAAGAAAGAAATACTTCCTGGATTCCGCATCAAGTGCGGAATGACAACACTTTTGTCATCCTCGAAATCTTTTATCGAGGATAAAGTAACTTGTCATCCCCAACTTGATTGGGGATCCAGACTCTTTTAATCCTGGATTCCCGCAATCGCTCAGAATGACAATCAAAGAGACCCTTCGTCACTTAAATGATGCTCTAAGGGTGACGGGGGTAACTGTCATCCTTGAAACAAATATTATCAGGAGCTCAATGTTTATTTTCTTTATTTTTACCGAGCCGAATAAGAATCCATTTTTTATTTACTTTATATTCCTCCGAAAATAATAACTCCAAAATTGATCTTCTTTTTAACTAATTGATAAATTTGTTGAAGTTTATTAAAATCAAACTCAAGATATAGTTAAGAAATTGAATTGTATAGTTATATAGATGCACACATGAGGATTAAAGATATTATTTTCACGCCTTATTGGGGCAGAAATGCCATGATATGTTTAGAGCGATATCTCCTACTTTTTTAGTTTCAGATATATGCTTTGAAAGTAACTCAAAAATTTGGATATTTTGTTATCACATTTAAATACTTTCTTTCCTGAAAAAAATCTTTTATAGAAATTGTCTATCTGTTAATTTGAAACTATGCAATAAAGAAGACAATAAACCAAAACTTAAGTCGGTGTCAATTAAAATCAAAATTTATTGGATAAGTTAATTATTATATTCTAAAAACAAGTTTAGAGAATATAATTAATATTATGGATATCAATAGTTTTATTGATGAAATAAATAGTAAAATTGATATAGTGGATTTTATATCTCGTTTTGTTGAGCTAAAAAAAGCTGGTAGAAATTATGTAGGCTTGTGTCCATTCCACCATGAAAAAACTCCTTCATTTACAGTTAGCAGGGAAAAAGGTATATTCTATTGCTTTGGATGCAAAGTTGGAGGAAACATTGTTGAATTTGTTAAAAAATATGAAAGTTTATCCTTCAAAGAAGCAATAGATTACCTTTGCACTGAAGCTGAAATACCTAAACCTTCTTTTTATAATAAAAATGGAGAGGATTCGGAAAAGAGTAAGTTATATGAAATCAATAATTCAATTATGCAATTTTTTAAGGATTCATTATTAAAGAACTCATTAGCATTAGAATACCTCTCAAATAGGGGTATAAGCAAAGATATAATAGAGAAATTTTCAATAGGCTTTGCTCCAGCTAATTCAAATGAACTTCTTTCATTTATTTCTGAAAAGAAATTGGGCCTTGGGGATTGTCAAAAGTTAGGATTAATTTCATTGAGTAAAGATGGAAACTATTATTCTTACTTTAGAGATAGGATAATTTTTCCAATATTTGATGTTCAAAACCACGTAATTGGTTTTGGAGGAAGAACTGTACATAATGAAGAACCAAAATATATCAATAGCCCAGATAATATAATATTTCATAAAGGAAAAAATTTATTCGGTTTTAATTTAGCTAAAGTAGAAACTTTGAAAAGTAGATACTTAATAATCGTTGAAGGTTATATTGATGTGATTTCACTATTTAATAAAGACATATCTAACGTAATAGCTACATTAGGTACAGCTTTTACTATTGACCATGCACTATTACTTAAGAAATATGCTGATACACTCTATTTCTGTTTTGATTCGGATTCAGCTGGTAAAATTGCAACTAAAAGAGCATTAGAGCTGATTATTCCCTTAGAAATAAACTGCAAAGTTATCGAAATACCTCCTCCTTACAAAGATCCTGACGAATTTATAAGAGCTAACGGAAAAGATTGTTTTTTAAGACTAATAGATTCATCTAAATCATCATTTGAATATCTCTGGCAAGAAACAAAAAAAGGATATAATTTTAATGATCCTTTGCAGGTTAATAAAGCAATAATGGAGATACTTTCCAAGCTTATAAGTTTAAAAAATGATGTTTTACTAGAGAGTTATTTTAAATTTATTTCAACTGATACCTCCATATCTTTAAATAGTCTATATAAAGAATTCTCAAAACTTAATAAAGCAAGAGGAAGGTTAAGTTTAAATTCAAACCGCTCATTACTCTTAACAAAAGAGAAAGAAAACCTAATATTTAAGGGCTTACTCTCGCTTAATAAAGATATAATTGAAATTATTTTTGAAAAAGTTAAAGAAGAGGATTTTTCTAATTCAGACTCAAAAAAACTTTATAAAAAAATGTTTGAATTTTTTCAAAAAAAAGGGTATTTGAATTATAGAGAAGTTCTAAATGAAATGGATGACGAAAAACTTAAACAGTTAATAATGGAACTAATGTTTATAGATGATAGTTTTGTAAGTGAAGATAGTATTATGCAATGTTTATCGAGAATTGAAACTAACAGAAAATTAATTTATTTGCAGGATAGTTTGAGAGAAAGTATAAAATCTGGGAATATAGAACTTAGTAAATCTTTAGAGGGGGAATTAAGTAAAATTGTCAAAGAAAAAAATTATTAAAAAAGAAATAAAAGATGAAGAAAAGAAGAAAATAAATAAGCTTCGTTCCATACCTGAGGTAAACTATCTTTTAAAAACACGAAGTAGCGGAGATACAGTTACATACGGTGAAATTATGGATTTAATGGAAGATGTCAAGCTTGAACCATCCGATATGGATTTAATGTATGACCTTCTTTCTGAAGAAGGAATAGAGTTTGGTGAAAAGGAAGAGAAAATCAAAGAAGAAAAAGAATATGAAGATAGCGAAGATTTTATTTCAGACGAAGAAGAAATTGACCTTAAGGACCCTATTAAAATGTATCTTAAGGAAATAGGTAAAATTCCTCTACTTTCTTTTGAAGAGGAGATAGAGCTTGCTAAAAGAATTGAAAAATATGACATAGAAGCAAAGAAAAAGCTAATTGAGTCTAATTTAAGGCTTGTAGTTAGCATTGCTAAAAAATATACAGGACACTCTTTGTCTTTTCTTGATCTTGTCCAAGAAGGTAATGTTGGATTAATAAGAGCAGTTGAAAAATATGATTATAGGAGAGGTTTTAGATTTTCGACTTATGCATCATGGTGGATAAGACAAGCAGTAACCCGTGCTTTAGCTGATCAATCGAGAGTTATTAGAGTACCAGTTCATATGGTGGAGTCAATAAACAAAATTCAGAAGGCTGAACGTTATCTTTATCAGGAAACTGGAAAAGAACCAACACATGACGACATTGCTAAAAATGTTAATCTTCCTTTAAAAAAGGTAAGAGATTACTTAAAAGTATCTCAAGAACCAGTTTCCCTTGAAACTCCGCTTGGTGCTGACAAAGATAACAAACTTGGTGATTTTGTAGAGGATAAAAAAGTTTCTTCACCAGAGGAATATGTTATAGATGAGCATTTTAAAGAACAACTCTACAGTATTTTAGATACATTAACGCCAAGAGAAAGAGAAATTTTAAGATTAAGGTTTGGATTAGACAATATAAAGCCTCATACTCTTGAAGATGTTGGTAAAATCTTCAATGTAACAAGAGAGCGAATAAGGCAGGTTGAAGCAAAAGCTATTAAACGGCTAAAACAGGAAATGAAAGCACGAATAGAGGAAGAAGGAGAACAAATTTGAACGAGAATTGTTGTCATTCCGCACTTGATGCGGAATTCAGGAAGTATTTCATTTCCAAACAAATAAATGGATAAAAAGTCTGGATCCTCGATAAAAGACTTAAAGGATGGCAGATTCTATAGCTTTAGAGTTTCTCCCGTAGGGAGCTTAGAATCTTTGCTCCAGTATTTCTTATAATTTCTGTTTCATTTCTTTGCCAGTTTTCTAAAATTAGACAAGTTCTATCGAGAAGAAAGGAATCTTTTCTTTTGCTTATTTCTTTAAAAGCTAATATAATTGTTTGGGCAGCATTTTTGCTCATACTTTCTTTAAGCCATTTTCTCATTTCCGATTCAGTAATATATGGCTCTCTTATGTAAAGTTCTTTGATCTTCAGTGCAACTTCATATTTTACATCCATTGAGGACTCATCAATAAAGTTTGAAAGGAAATCAAGTAAAACCTCGCTATCTTCAATATTTGCTGAATCAATACTTAAAATTGCAGCTAATTTAAGGTTCTTATCAGTTTTTAAATCCCAAAAAGCTTGAATATTTTTAATTAATTCTGGTTCCTTTTCTTTCCATAAATTTTTTAACGCACCTGAAATTGCTTCGATTAAGTCACTTTGAGTGCTTATGATTTTAGCTAATTTTGGAAATGCATAATCTGGATAAATGGGAGAAAGTTCAGTAATTATAGTTATTGCAATAAGTTTTTGATTACGAATAAAAGATCTTGACATTATATCAGTTATTTTGTCAATTTGTTCTGAATATGAGCTATAAGAGTCAGTTATTGCTTTGATTGTTTTAACCTGAGTAGATACATCCGCATCATTTAATAATGAAGCAATATTGGCAAAAGATTTTTTCTTTTTATAGTCGTTAAGATCAGCTTCAACAAGTTTTTTTATTTCGTCACTACCTCTTTTAAAACCTGCTTTCGTTGTTCCCTCTTTCATAGTTAATAATTATAACACAGCAAGTTCTATGGTCAAACATATATATATTATTAAATTAAAAGAATTAAAATATTAAATAAAATATTAATTAAATAAAATATTAAATACAATTATTTGAAGAATAAAATTTTATTCAAATACAGCATTTTAAATTATTGAGCTAAAAAACAATCGATTTCTATAAAGAGTAATATTCAGAATGTTTTAACTGGGCGATAGTGGAATCGAACCACTGACCTCTTCGGTGTCAACGAAGCGTTCTACCTCTGAACTAACCGCCCATTTAATTAGTAGCCTCTCATAAATAATAGCAAAATTAATTTATTTCTCAATTCTCCTTTTTATATTAAAACATTTTTAAAGAAGTGAAAATATTTAAAAGATTTACTATAATAAATCAAATGCTTTTAAAATATAAATTTTTACTTTATAGGAGGTTTTATTAAGTGAAAAAGATTATTTCTGTATTCATGCTTATAATCTTCATAGCTTTCTTTTGTAATTTTACATTAATTCCAATTAATAATGCTTTAGCAGATGATCAAAGTTCATCCAGCTCCCCTCCACCACAGGTTACTATCCCTATAAGCCCTCCAATAGAATCAAATCCACCCATTACTCAAGAATTACCAAAACCAACTCCTCCAACTCCTATAGTACCTGGGCAAAATCCATTAACTCAACAATCTTCGCAACCAACTCAGGGACAAGCAGTAACACCACCTCCTGCAATATCGCAGGAAGGATTACCACCAGCAACTACACCTCCTGAACAAGTACAACTAGAGCAACCACCAACTCAAGAAGTACAACAACCACCAGCTCAACCTGTTACACAGGTGACTGTACCGTGGTATAAAAGTTTTTGGTTTATAGCATCTCTTATAGTTATAATTGTTATTGTAGTTTTAATACTTTTCGCACTCACTGAGGGTAAAATGCCAGAAAAAGAAATAAAAGCAAAAAAGAAAGAAAAGGAAAAAGACAAGGATAAGAAGAAAAAGAAAAAATGAGAAGAGTCACTGCTCTATTATTAATATTTACTCTACTTATCTTCCTGCAAATAAGTTGTGCTAAAGAAGATCAAAAGGTTTTAATAGAAGTAGACCCATCTCATTTAAGAAATGGGTCTACTTCTATTTATGCTCTATACGATGAAAAAGGGAAATCTGTTTATACTTTTAGAGATAATGTATTTATAAATCCCGATAACATATTGATAATTAGAGAATTAACCGAGCAAGATAATGAGGAGATTCTCAGAGCAAAGCTTGATTCAAGGCTTCTTTCGCCAATTCAACTTCAAATTGTTAAAAGCGAGAGTCAGACAGAAACCCCTCATTTTTTGGGAGAAAAGAAAGGTAAAAGTTATGTAATTACTGAATGGGATGAAAACCAAAATCCTTCCTATAAAAAAATTTATGTTGGCTCAGGGCAATTCTTTGAGGATGAATTATTGCTTCATTTAATGTCTTGTTTTCCTTTAAAAGTTGGCGTGGAAGGCAAATTTAAGTATGTAAATACAAGAAAGAAAAGTTCTGGCTACGAATATTATAAAGTTGTAGGTACAGAAAATATAATTGCAGCTAACAATAAATATGAATCAATTAAAGTGGAAATTCCAGGCAATAATTGCACAGCATGGTTTTTAAAAGACAGTCCACATATTTTACTTAAAGCAAAATTTCAATCTTTAGAATTACAATTAACTGCGTGGAATAATATTTAGACTATAAAATAAATTTCTTAGAGTTCATAAAAGCTTATTATCTACTTTAATTTCAGATGGCTTTTGGATTAGCACAAGCCATGAAATACTATCTTTAATCTTTTCCTTGTGCTGCTTACAGAACTAAACAATTCAATCTCTTTACTAAATAATTTAGTAAATAACAATCTTATAATTATAGAGGTATTATTTTCAGAGGAAAAAACTGACTTAAGTAAAATATTAACTATATTTAAATTGAATTGTTCTATGATATTTAAGAGCTTGTTTCAGAGCCAGTGCCCTGAGCCTGAGCAGGGGTAACTCCTTCAGGAGGGATTGCTGTTTCTGTAGGTGTCGGTACTACCTCTTCAGCTTTAGGAGATACAATTGTAAATACAGGTGTATCAAGAGGTGTCATGAGTTCAATCTCTTCACTTAGACCAATATCACCAACATGTATGGAATCTCCAATTTCTAAATTTGATATATCAACATTTAATCTGTCGGGAATATCTGCTGGTTTTGCTTTTAAGTCTATCTTAAAAGTTACTTGCTCAAGAATACCTCCAACTTTTACTCCCTTTGCTTCGCCAATTGGATAAATTGGAACACTCATTTTTATATTTTCGGAAAGAGATATAGCAAAAAAATCTATATGTATTGGATCAAAACTAATTACATCTTTTTGTATGTCTTTAATCAGCGTTGGAAAAACTCTTCCATCATCTAACTTACAATTTAGAATTATATTTCTTGAATTCGATTTCACTAAATGTATAAATTCCTTCCTGTTCACCATACATGGATAACTTTTATCGATGCCCTTTCCATACAAAATTGCAGGAATATTTTCTTTTTCTTTTATTTTTTCTCTATTTTTTAGCTCTATATCTATAATTTTCATATTACTTCTCTCCTAAATATTTTTATACAAATAAGTAAAATTACCAAAAAATAATAGCTTTGTCAAGTTTACTCAAGATTCTGTTATTTAAATATTCTAAATAAAGTTAATTTGCTAAGTTTAAAAATGAACTTATGATATTTATTAAATATTATTGTTTTTTACTAATGTAAAATTTCTATCTATTAAATTTATAGAAAGAGAAAAATGGCTAACGAGGAAGAAAAGCAGAGAAAAGAAATTTGTGAGACAATGCGAAAACTTTATGAACGAAACTTAATTTCGACTGTTGGTGGAAATGCCAGTATTATTTTAAGAAAAAAGAGTGCTGTTTTAATTACTCCATCGGGATCTAATAAGAGTGAATTAGTACCAAAAGATATCGTAAAGGTTAGCATAAATGGATTAGTGATAGGTAAAGGTAAGCCTTCCTCTGAGACAATAAATCATACAGAAATCTATAAAAAAAGAACTGACATTAATGCAATTGTTCATGCGCATCCTCCCTTTTTTACAGGAATAGCTTCTTCAGGCTACACTCCAAAAGCTATAACTCCTGAACAAACATTGCTCGCTAATAATTTAACTATTATAGATTTCGTAGTTCCAGGAAAAGATTCAGTTATTTCTCTTACCAAAGCTTTAGAAAAAAGTAATGTCGTAATAATAAAAAATCATGGAGTTTTCAGTGTTGGTAAAGATTTAATGGAATGTTTTGTTAGAATAGAAATATTAGAAGAGGTTGGAAAGATGGTTTTTGCTGGTAAACTATTTGGAGGAATTAATGAGCTCTCGCAAGAGAATGTAAAAAATTTATCAAATAGATACAATAAATAATAAATTTGAAAGGAGATTAATCGATGAATGCACAAAGGGCTTTAAAAATACTTAATGAAGCATACAAGATTGAAGTAGAAGGGTATACTTTTTATAAAAATGCTGAAAAAGAAGATATGAGTGACGAAGCAAAAACAATATTTAACTTTCTTGCTAATGAAGAAAAACAACATGAAGATTATATTGCAAGCCAAATAAAAAATGTTAAAGAAAAGGGTATATTTGGAAATATAGAGCTTGAGAGAATTAACGATGAAGTAAAGGAAAAATTTTTCCTTGACAGTATAAAAGTAGCTCAAAACCAGACAATAACTGAATCATCTGCTCTCCATATAGGGATACTTCTTGAAAAGAACTCTTATGATTTTTATACTGATGCTGAAAAAGAATCAGAAGATCCAGAAGAAGCTAAACTTTATTCTGAACTTGCAGAGTGGGAACTAAATCATCTTAATATTTTACAATCAGCTTACAAAGCAGTGAGAGAAAAAATTTTTGCAGACCAGAACTTCTCCCCGTTTTAGAAAAAATTACATTTTGTTGTTGCGCAAAAATTATTTAAGAAGTATTAACTCAAATTAGAAGTAAGTGGTTTTTCTCTCATATAAATTAAACAAATCCTACCTTAGTGGAACTTGTTATCAGATTCAGTAAGAATATATCTTTCGCCATAAGTGTGGTGATAAAGAATTTTCATATTTAAGGCTTTATAAAATCTTGATTATCTAATTAATTTTACATTTTTCCCTAATTTGCTTAAATAAAATCATTGCTCATATAAGAAAATATATTTAACAGTTGCTTTTTGGAGGTTTGATTGACATTCCGTAAAGGACTAAATGGATTTATCTTTCTAACAATTGGACAGCTTATTTCAATGATAGGTTCCTCTATGACTCAATTTGGATTAGCAATTTGGATTTGGAAAATAACTGGCAAAGCAACACCATATAGTTATATTGCAGTATTTTTTATGATTCCAAATTTAATATTCTCACCAATAGCAGGTGCTTTTGTTGATAGATTGCCTAAAAAATGGGTTTTAATTATACCTGATATTTCATCAGGAATAATAACAGTAATTACAATGATCCTTTTTATTTCATCTAAATTATCATTACCTTTCCTATATGCTGGAGCATTTTTATCTGGTTTATTCAATTCACTACAATGGCCAGCATATTCTGTTACTATGAGCTTAATGGTTGATAAAAAAGATTTAGGAAGAGCAAACGGTTTTTACTCGATATGTGAAACTGCACCAGCTTTAATTTCCCCTATATTGGCAGGTTTCTTGCTTTCAATCATTGGCTTAAATGGTATTTTCTTAATTGACATAGCAACTTTTATTATAGCTATTTTTATAGTAATTATAGTTTGTATTCCAGATATTGTTTTCAATGAGAACACGATTGAATCAAAGAAACAAAACATTATTAAAGATTCATTATTTGGTTTTTCTTATATCTTTCAAAGAAAAGCTTTATTTGCTTTATTGTCAATTTTTTTAATGATAAATTTCTTTAGTGGTTTTTCTAATGCTCTTCTTGCACCAATGATCCTTGCTAAAACTAATAATAATTCAGTTTTCTTAGGTATTATACAATCAAGTTTTGGAATAGGTGGAATCATCGGTGGACTATTAATGACTTTCTGGGGCGGTACGAGAAAAAAGATAGTTAGCTTATTGATAGGTATGATGTTTTCAGGAATTGGCCAGATATTATTAGGTCTTTCTAAAGCTCTACCTTTTTATGTAATTTCGATATTAATTATATCGATAGCAACAATAGTTACAAATGCTTCCAGTCAATCTATATGGCAATCAAAAGTGCCTCATCATTTACAGGGTAGAGTATTCTCAGCAAGAAGATTTATCGCTCAATTTGTTGGAACTATACCAATGGCTATCAGTGGTCCGTTGGTCGATAAATATTTAACTCCTTTGTTTTTAAAATTTACAACTTTATCAAATATCTTTGGTAATGGTAAGGGGGGTGCTATAGCACTTTTGGCTTCATCGGGAGGCTTTCTAACTATCATTATTGTTATTGTATCCTTACTTTCTCCGGTTGTCATGAATGTTGAAAAATCTAATACAGATCTGTAAAATACACTAAAAGTACATAATCGTTAAATCTATTAACAGGTGGATAGTTGTTCGCTTTGATATTTCGCCTTTTATCCACTGCCGTATTTAGATTTTTAGCAACCATACAACCTCACATTTAACAAAACTAAATGTCAATTTAATAGATCTTATTCAAATTATTTAACGTTCAAATTTCGTGTGGTTTAAATAACTTGTTGTTCATCTTTTTATTTTACCTCGAGCAAGAAGTGCTTCCTTGGTGTAAAGATCTTTATTGCCTGCATTAAACTCATGCTTTACCTGTATAAGTAATTTATCCAAAGTATAAATTTGCCAAGAAAGTGGGATATATGCTTTTCTTTTTTCTCTTTCTATTACATCGTGTTCGTTACTTATAAGAAGACACAAGTAAAGGAATAAAGATATTATTTTCATGCTTGTGTTGTGGCAGAAATACAAAGAGATGTTAAAGTGAAATATTGGTCTAATTTTTACAATATCTTTTAAGTCTCTCCATACTCTTTCAACTTCCTGTAGGCTCTTATACTTATTTTCAACTTCAATATCAGGTATGATTTAATGATACAAGTAACGATTGATAGTTTTAGGTATTTTTAAAATAATGGTCGGGGAGAGAGGATTTGAACCTCCGACCTTGTGGTCCCAAACCACACGCTCTACCAAGCTGAGCCACTCCCCGATTATTTTCAATATAAAACACTAAACTATATTATTTAATTTTACACAAAAAACAAATTTATGAAAATAAAAATTATATCCTTCATATTATATAGAGGCAAAAAAGTATAATAAAATCACTTTTAACACTTCATGTTATTTCTGCCACAACACAAACATGAAAGTAATAACATTAATCCTTTTCTTGTGCCTCTTATATATCTAAATAATCTAAATTCAACCTCTTAACCAAATATAATTTTGGAGTTTTTGATTTTCAGAGGAAATAATAAATTTTATTTGAAAGATAAGATTTTTCAGTGGGTAAAATAATTGTGAACCTTAGGAATGATGGTTATTGTTTCGTCATGAGGGAGCATCTTCAAATGCTACCAAAGAAACTCCTTATCTCTCGTCGCTCTCATATTTTCTTTATGTTATTCTTAGCAATTACTTGAATCCTGAAAGCAACAAAAGTAGTATATGTTTCTAATAAATACATTTGGAGATAACGAAAGAATATAGGATTTCTGATAAATAAGTTGGTGAATGACTACCCCAGTCATATTGGAGAAAGTAAGTTACAAAAGTTTTCCTTTTCAAAAGTTTTTAAAAAAGAGAGCAGCACTCTTAAATAGCACATTTTAGAACATCAAAAAGTTCAAAATTACAGTTATCGAGATGAATAAATAACACAGTTACTAAATATCATATATGCAAATCGATATATTGCATTTTTATAAATATTTACTATTATTTAGGTTAGTCTTCGGGGCAGGGGGAAGTTCCTGACCGGCGGTTAAAGTCCGCGAGCGAAAGCTGATCTGGTGTAATTCCAGAACCGACGGTAAAGTCCGGAAGGGAGAAGGCTTAATAATTTATATGTCTTGAATCCCTAATTGCCCCTTGAAGGTTTAAAACTTTTAAGGGAGGTTTTTTTAAGGAATGACTTATTCAACAAAGAGGTTAACTTATCTTGCAGTTCTTGCAGCACTATCTTTGGTCTTAGAGCTTGTAATTCATTTTCCAATTATTCCAGCTGTACCATTTTTGCTTTATGCAGCTGGAGATTTACCAATGCTTTTTGCAAGTATCATTTTGGGACCACTTGAAGCTATCGTTATTACTGCTTCAACATCCGTTCTTTTTGCTCTTATAACAGGGGAGGGTGGACCATGGGGAATGTTAATGCATTTTATTGCTTCTGGAACATTTGTTCTTGTATTTTATCTTGTATTCAGGGGTACTTTATTCTCAAAAGAAAGAAAAGCATCAATGGTCAATTTATTCCTTGCTCTTTTACTTGCAACAGTTGCAAGAGCAGCAATAATGATCCCAGCGAATATTTTAATTACTCCAATATATATGAAGGTTTCAGTTGAAGAAGTAAAAGGATTACTTCTTCCGGCAATTGTTCCCTTTAATCTAATTTATGGCGGAATAAATACTGCAATATTCTTTGGTTTGTATGCTTCTCTAAAAAATCATCTACCAAAACTAAATCAGGAAAAATTCTTCAGAAACGCTAAGTAAGCCCTATATGTTTCATAAACATCAGCTTTAGAGGAAACTTCATAGGGTGCATGCATGGAGAGGAGTGCAGGACCACAATCAAGGACTTCCATTCCTCTCTCTGCAAAGAATTTTGCAACAGTTCCTCCTCCACCTACATCCACTTTACCCAATTCAGCAGTTTGCCATTTAATACAGTTATCATTAAAAAGTTTTCTAATTTTTCCTACAAATTCAGCTGATGCGTCAGAAGAACCAGATTTTCCACCAACTCCTGTGAACTTATTTATAGTGACACCTTTATTGAAGTATGCACTATTTCTCGTTTCATATGCATCCTTGTAACGCGGATCAAAGGCAGCACTTACATCACCTGATAGACAGTTACTTTTCATAAATACTTTTGTAGTGGTAGTCTGAACGCCGTATGAAACTATCAAGTCCTCTATAAAATCTTCAATAATTCTTGATTTTGCACCGGTATTACCTTCAGAGCCAATTTCTTCCTTATCGAGCAGAACAACCATTGAGGATAGTTTGGAGGGATTATTTAATTCAGCTATTGCCCGAAGAGCGGTATATGCACAAACTCTATCATCCTGTCCATATGAAATAATCATACTTCTATCAAAACCGAGGTCCAAAGCATTTCCTTTTGGTACTATTTCTATTTCTGCACTTGATAGGTCTTCTTCGGTTATACCATATTTTTCGTTTAAGATTTTTAAAACATTTAGCTTTACTGCTTCCTTTTCACTGCAGTTAAATTCTAATGGTAGTCCACCTACAAGTATATCAAGGTCCTCCCCCTTAAATATTTCTCCAATCTTTTTTTCTCTAAAGTCTCTTGATAAATGAGGAAGAAGATCATTGATTACAAACACCGGGTCTTTATCATCTTCGCCTATTACAACATTAATTTTCGATCCATCACTTTTAACAATTTCGCCATGAATGGCTAATGGTATAGATAGCCATTGGTAAATTTTTATTCCACCATAATAGTGAGTATCAAGATAGGCAAAGCCTGAATCCTCATATAAAGGGTTCTGCTTCAAATCAAGCCTTGGAGAATCAATATGTGCAGCAACTATGTTTATACCATTATCAATGGGTTCAATGCCTGGGCTAAATGCAATTAAAACTTTACCTTTTATAAGCCTGAATAGTTTTTCTGTGAGAGTGCCTTTTTGTGAAGGTTCGTTAAATTCTTTAAACCCTCTATTTAATAGATAATTTTTTGAGAAGTTTGCAAACTCTCTTTCTGTTTTTCCATTATTTAGAGCAATTTTGTAATCTTCTGAGAATTTAGTAATGTCATGATCGTTATTTTGACACCAGACATTTTCACGCTTACATGTAAGCCTTTCTTTAATCTCTTCAAAAGAATTTTTGTCTTCCATCTTTTTACAACCTTTCTTAATATTTTCTTTTTAAGAATTTAATAAATTTTATATTTATAACCATTAGTATACAAAATTATATCTCCTTTTTCATAAGTGGTATAAAAATCAATTTCTTCTTCATTAAGTCTATTTATAACTGATAGTGCAGGGTGGTTGAATATCCATGGTGGACCACAGGTTATGATAGCAAATTCCGGAGTTACAACATCGAGAAATTCGAAAGTAGAAGAAGTTTTGCTTCCATGATGAGCAACTTTTAATATATCAGAGTCAAGCTCTTCTCCGTATTGCTTTACAAGCCATTTTTCAGCATCTTCTTCAATGTCCCCAGCAAACAGGATTGAAATTTGTTTGTAGGAAAGCTTTAAAGTGATTGATTTGCTATTTTCGTTAAACTTGGATATTAAGTCTTTATCACATGATGGAGAAAAGAATTCAATTTCAGTATTGCTACCTAATTTAAGTTTTCTATTGCCACATATATAGGTAATTTTAATCTTCTTCTGCAACTTTTTAAAAAGAGAGTCAAATGCTTCTTTATCTTGTGAGCTATATCCTGGTAGTATTAACTTTTCAACTCTTGGAATATGGTCTAAAACAGTTATAAGTCCCCCATAATGATCGTCATGATAGTGAGATAAAATTACAAAGTCGAGCTTGTTTATACCATTTCTCTTTAAGAGCGGAAGAACAACTCTTTCTCCATAATCATAAGAAGAGTATTCTTTTTTACCCCTTCCACCATCAATTAAAATGTTTAAACCGTCTGGTGTCTGAATAAACGCAGAGTCTCCTTCGCCTACATCTATGAATTGAATTTTTAGGTATTTTGATGAATTTTGAGGAGCAAACGAGAGAAACATCGGAATAATTACAATTATTGTAAGTATCTGGTTTACAAGCTTCTTTTTCTCTCCTTTTAAATAGAACCATGATAAACCAGTAAGTATAAATAGTGAGTAAAAAATAATAATACTATATAGGCTTATATCTGCCACGTATTTATAGCTAAAACCAATGTTTGCTATTTTCTCAGAAATAAAGATAAAGAAATTCCAGAGAATAAGAATAATTTTTCCAAGGAATGTTAAATTTAAGAAACCAAATAATGCTACAAAAATACCATAAATATAAAATATAGGAAGAATGGGAAGTAGTATTATATTTGATATAATCGAAGCAATACTTAATATATTAAAATTATAAACTACTAAAGGGATTGTCGAGAATGATGCGAAAATAGTTTTGTAAATGGATTTAGCTGGGGCAACTATTAAAGCAAATGTCCCAATAAATGATAGTTCAAAACCAATGTTTTTTAATAACCAGGGATTAATAAGAAGTAAGATTATTGAAGCCAGACAAAGCCCTAAAAATGGTTCACTAACTCTTTTAATTAGTGTAGCAATCAAAGCAAAAGAAAACATTATATAAGCTCTTACTGCAGGAGGGTTAAAGCCTATCATAAGGAGGAAGACCGTCAATAATAGAATTACGAGTATCTCTCTTAAAGAGTTTTTAATTCCGAGGATTATAAACAGAAATAAAATGAATGCCCCTAATATACTAAAATGCATTCCAGAAATTGATAGAAAGTGTGCTATTCCAAGTTCAGAAAATCTTTCTCTATTGTAAAAATCGATATTATTTTCTCCAACAACAATTGCCTTTAAGAAAGAATTAAAAGGTTTATTGCTCGATGCATTATTTAGATTATTTAAGAAAAAATTCCTTAAAGAATTTAAAAGTATCTGAATAGTTGACTTCGTAGGCTTAACGCTTAATAGTCCATCTTCTTCGCAGGTAATTGCTCCACTGCAATCAATTTTAAGTAAATAGTCTTTTATAGATGAATTATCGGGATAAGTCTTTGTTATATCATCAGTTTTTCCTTTTAGTTTTACTATTGAACCCTTTTCTATCTTATTTAATAGTTTGTTCTCTTCTTTTTCTGAATTTTTTATTTTTACAGAGATATTTTTATTGTTTGTTTTGATTATGAATGATGCAATCTTATCCTTATTAACAGGATAATTTATAACTTTACCTGAGAGAATAACATCTCTACCTGGCTTTGAAAAACCTTTTTCTATGAAAGGTTGCGTTAACATTGCATTCACAAAGCCTACAACAAAAATCATTAAAATAGCAAAAATTTGCTTATAAGGCAGTTTTTTAAATAAGAAAATTGTTAAGACAATTACGCAGCTTATGGGGATAAATATAAAAAAGCTTTGTGATAAGATAAATGTTAAAATTCCTAATACTAACGATAAAAGAAGAAGAGGAAGAGAACTATCTTTAATTGTATTGCTCAATCCACTGTGATTTTATCTTTTATCTTCTCAAAAGTTTTATCTCCTATACCTGATACCTCTTTTATGTCTTCAATGGATACAAACGAACCATTTTCTTCTCTGTAATCAATTATTGCTTGAGCTTTTACATCTCCAATGCCATATAACTCCATCAATTCTGCTTTACTCGCCTTATTTATATTTATTAATCCCTCTTTGGTTTTTCCGCTTTGTGAAGTGCTTATGTTATTCGAAGGTGCATCTTCATAAGCTGAAGAGTTAACTAAAATTTTTTTAGGAATAGTTATAGATTCACCATCTTTTAGAGTTCTTGCAGGATTTATTGCATTTAAATCGCCATCTTCCGTTAAATCACCTGCAAGTTTAATAAGGTCAATTACTCTCGAGCCCTTTTTTAATTCATAAACTCCACTATTATTTATCTCACCTGTTATATAAACTTTAATATTTTCTACTTCTTCATCCAAAAACATTATTTCTTCATTGTTTGAACTCACTCCACCTTTGTTTGTAGCCTTACCAATGAAGAAACCACTTATGAAAACGACCATCAAAGCGATAATAAAAATAATTACATTTTTGTCTTTAACATCTAACATATTCTTGGATACTGTTCCCCTTCAAGCATCGAGAGTATCCTTTCACCTCCTATCTCTGTTTTTAGGTAGACTCCTGCTTCACCTTTTTTTGTAACTTCGCCAATAATTTCGCTGTGCGTGAGAGAAAGATTATTCTGCATAAATGAAAGTAGTTCATTTCCGGAGTCTTTTGATACAGCAGTAAGAAATGTTCCTTCACATGCGAAATATAGAGGATCAAGCCCCAATATATCCGTCAAAGATTTAACGTCTTCTGAAATAGGGATTGATTTCTCGTTTATACTAATAATGCAATTTGAAGCTTTCGAAAATTCATTTAGAACAGTTGCAAGGCCTCCTCTTGTTATATCACGCATTGCAGATATATTGAAAGCTCTTTCAAAAATAGGTATTGTGTAATGATTCAATGGGTATAAGTCACTCTTAATATTTGCATAAAGATTAAATTCTCCTCTTGCTGCAATAATTGCTGCACCATGCATTCCTATTGGTGCCGATACAATCAAAACATCCCCTTCACTTAAGTTAGATTCAGAAATAATTTTAGGATATATTTTTATTCCGATTCCCGATGTATTAATAAAAATTTTGTCGCAACCACCCTTCGGGACAACTTTTGTGTCTCCTGTTACGATTTCTATTCCTGCAAATTCTTTTGCTTCTTTTATACTTTTAAGGATTCTTTCGAACTCAGAAAGAGGAAAGCCCTCTTCTATTATGAATGAAAGTGATAAAAAGAGAGGTTTTGCACCGGATACTGATAAGTCATTAACAGTTCCATAAATGCATAATTTACCAATATCTCCTCCAGGAAAAAATAAAGGATCTACAACAAAGCTATCAGTTGTAAAAGAGAGATCAGAATCTATTTTTGGAATTGTTGCAGAATCTTCAAGTGAGGTTTGGCAAAATGATATATTTTTTAAAATTACATTATTAATAAGCTTGTGCATTTTTCTTCCGCCACTACCAGCGTCTATTGTTATTACTTCTTCATTCAAAGCTAAAACCTCCATATTTGTAGTATGCAGCACAAGAACCTTCTTGTGATACCATACAAGGCCCATAAGGATTATCGGGATTGCATATTTTTCCAAAAAGATGACATTTGTAAGGCGGAATTTTACCAATTAATACTTCTCCACACCTACAAGATTTATCGTTGGATATAATATAAAGCTTAGGCGGTAAAGAGAAAAAAGTTTCTGCGTCAAAAGCGCTAAATTCATCTTTAAGCTTTAAGGAGCTATCTTTTATTAAATCAATTCCTCTCCAAACAGAGCTTGTTGGTTCAAAATATGTATATATCAACTTTTTAGCTTTTTCGTTACCTTCTTTTTTTACGAATTTAGTATAGTTATTAATGATTTTTGGAGTTTTATCATTAATAAGCTTTTCTAAAATTGAAATTGAACTCATTATTTCATTAGGTTCAAAGCCTGAAATGACTCCACTCTTACTGAACTCATCTGCAATAAATTCATATGGATCTTCACCTAAAATAACACTCACGTGGCCCGGTAAAATGAATCCATTAATAGTTAATTCCTTAGAATTTAAGATATATCTTATTGCTGGGGTTATAAGTTTAAAAGAGGAATAAATCTTCAAATTATTTATTCCTTCCGAGAGTGCAACCTTTAATGTATAGGCAAAAGCAGGAATTGTAGTCTCAAAGCCGACTCCAAAAAGCAAAATAATCTTTTTTGGGTTATCTTTGGCAATAGCAATTGAATCTATTGGTGAATATATAATCCTAAAATCTACTCCATTCTTCCTTGCATTTAGAAGATTTTCTTTGCTACCAGTTACCCTTGCCATGTCACCAAAACTAACAACTATGGGGCTAAATTCATACGCAATTTTTAAGACTCTATCAATATCTTCTTGACTTGTAACACAGACCGGGCACCCTGGACCCGAAATAAGATCTATATAGGGGGGAAGAATTTTTCTAATACCGGATTTTGCAATTGCTATAGTGTGCGTTCCGCACACTTCCATCATTCTAATTTTTGATTCTTCTGTCAAATTTCTCCCCTTAATGCTTTATTTATGGATTGAGCATCTTCTAAGCTCAATTTCGATATTCCAAAACCAGCGTGCAAGAGGACCCAATCTCCAACATTTACATCCTCGTCTATTAAGAGAACAATTTTTCTCTGAATAGAGCCTATCTCTACATTAGCGCTCTCACCTTCTACAGAAATAACTTTAGCTGGTATTCCTAAACACATCTTTTATTTCTTTTTAATCCTTTCATATAATATGTTTCTTATTTTTAATTATATATCAACCTTTTAACATTTTAACATCTCTTTGTATTTCTGCTACAATAAAGCATAAAAATAATAACTTTAATCCTTTTTTATGCTTCTTAATTTATTTACTAAATATAATCGTATATTTTGGAGTTATTATTATCAGAGGAAGTTAACTAATTTCTGTCCAAAGAAATGAGGGAAGTTAAAATAGTTCAATTTTATTAATTATTGATTTAGGTAGTTTAGTTATAGTTGCAATAATTCTTGTTCTTGGATTTTTCCATTAGAAGGTCTATAACTTTCTGCAATTTGGTAAATAATTTCTTATTACCTTTTTTATACCATGATTTCTTTATAAACATAATATTAGATTACTCTATATAGTGGTCGACATTTAAATAAATTTATAGGATTGAAACACTTATTAATTGAAAAGTTTTAATTTATAAATTGGTTAAAACGTTTGAAGTTAAGTTTAATCTCCTCATCAGAGAGTCCATTCCTATTTTAAGAAAAGTTATCAATGGACTTTGTAAATCAAAAAAATTAGGTAAAATTTTTTAAAAAGTGCAATTTAACCCCTCTTCTACTTAAGATTTCTTTATTTTCGCATATTAAAGTTTGACGCCTCTCATGTTTAGTCTTATTAATTTTGTGTTTTATTTCCTTAAATATTTTTATGTTTAAGGTATAATTAGATTTAACTTTCTTTTTGAAAGAGAGGAGATTATATGCCATGGATTAACTGGATTATTTTAGGTGTCATTTTAACTGTAATTGAGATATTTACTCCTACTTTTTTTGTTCTTCTTTTTGGTATAGGAGCTTTCTTGGCGGGTCTTGCTTCATATTTTGGTGCAACAATTGCTTTACAGTGGATAATATTTTTAGGAGTATCTGCCTTTCTTGTTCTATTTATTCGTAAGTTTTTTATTAAACATATTCAAGGGCTACCCACAAGGGATGCAAATGTTGATGAATACATTGGTAAAGAGGCTATAGTACTTAGAGATATAGAAAAAAATTCTCTCTCAGGAAGAGTAAAAATTGAAGGAGAAATATGGGTAGCGGTAACAGATGACCATGAACCTATTAAGACTGGTGAACTCGTTAAAATTGTCGGCATATCTGGAACTAAGCTAATTGTTAAAAAGGAGGGAAAATGAATATTTTTCTTTGGATTATCTTAGCTATTTTTCTTATTATTCTTGCCTCTAATGCGTTGAAAGTTATTCGTCCATATCAGCGAGGAGTTGTTGAGAGGCTTGGAAAGTATGTAAGGACTTTGGGATCTGGTTTGAATGTTATAATACCTGCTATAGAAAAAATTGAAAAAGTTGATATGCGAGAGAATGTAATCGATGTCCCGCCTCAGGAAGTAATCACAAAAGATAATGTATTAGTTACAGTAGATGCAGTTATCTATTACGAAGTTACTGATCCATTTAGGGTTTTGTATAATGTTTCTAATTTTACTCTTGCTGCAACAAAGCTTGCTCAGACAAATCTCCGGAATATAGTTGGGGACCTTGAACTTGATCAAACTTTAACTTCTCGAGAAATGATTAATACAAAACTTAGAGAAGTTCTTGATGAAGCTACAGATAAGTGGGGAGTTAAAGTAACAAGAGTAGAGATTCAGAAAATTGATCCTCCTCATGATATAACTGAAGCAATGAGTAGACAGATGAAGGCAGAAAGAACGAAAAGAGCTGCCATTTTGGAAGCAGAGGGTATTAAACAATCCGAAATACTTAAAGCAGAAGGAACAAAGCAAGCTGCTATACTGCAAGCAGAAGGTAATGCAGAAGCTATAATGAAGGTTGCTGATGCAGAAAAGTATAGACTGTCAATTGAAGCAGATGGACAAGCAGAGGCAACTATAAAGGTCTTTAATTCAATTCATCAGGGACAACCTACAAAAGACCTAATTGCAATCAGATATTTAGATGCTTTAAAAAACATAGCTGACGGAAAGGCTTCTAAATTGTTTATTCCATATGAGTCAAGTGCTATCATAGGTAGTCTTGCGGAAATAGCAGAGATATTTAAAAAAGATGATAATATTGATAAAGGAGAAAATATAAATAAAGAAGAAGGTTAATATTCATCTTCTTCTAATTCCTATACTACTTTGGTCAGCTAATCCTGTTGTTACAAGGTTTCTTGTAACTGGAGGACTTGGAGCCTTTGAACTAATCACATATAGGAGCTTTGGTGCTTTATTATTATCAAGTCTATTTCTCTTTAAAAGGAAGGGTATATTCCACTCAAAAGTGCTTAATTCTTTTACAGAGCTCTTACCTGGCATTTTTCTTTTTCTTAACTTTATTACATTCAATACTGCTCTAAAGTATCTTAATAGCTACCTTGTTATGATCATAGAAGCAAGTTCTTTTGTTTTTAGTTTTCTTTTTGCAAAGCTAACTAATGAGAAAGTTAAATTTTATAGACTCTCTTTTTTGCTATTCTTTATAGGCATATTTATTCTTTCTTATGATGCAATAATGAAGAAAAGTGGTATTTTTATATTAGGTTTAATTTTTGCTGTGTTTACTTCTTTAACTTTTGGACTTTACAATTCAACTTTAAAATATATTAGAGAAAGTGAAAATAAACTTTTTGCTACAATTTTTCCTGTTTTCTTATTAAGCTTACCATTTACTGTTATTGAATTAAGCGGAAGAGAGTTCTTGTTTTCAAATGTTGTTATTTTAATTATTGTGCTTGGTTTTATTTTGACCGCTATACCTTATTCTTTTTGGGCTGAAGCTAGTAAGTATTATTCCGGTTTTAGGCTTTCAGAATTCTTTTTGCTCACTCTACCCGGAACATTTTTGATTGAGTTCTTCTGGCTTGGAGTTTCAATCAGCTTATGTCAAATGATTGCATCTATAATATTAATTTTTGCGCTAACTCTTGAGCAAATTTATATACATAAATAAGAAAAACTTTTTAAGTTTTGTAAATAAAATTACAAAACTTAAGATCAGCTATTATTTGTAATAATTTATCTTTATTAGTTTATATTCATCTATCCAAGTAACTGTTGCAGAAAAAGCTTCCATAACAAACCTTAGGGGCACGAGAGTTCGGTTGTTAACTATTCTTGGTGGAACATCTAATTTATAGGTAGTTTTTACACCTTTTTTCTCAATTATAGATTCCTTTTTTCCAATCCAAAGATATATTTTTTTATCTCCGAGAGTAATGACAATGCTTAAATCTTTGTCATTCCACTTAACATTTGCTCCTATTGATTCACTAATGAATCTTATTGGAACAAGTGTCCTGCCATTTTCCAATATTGGTGCTGTATCGAGAAAAACCTCTTTTTCGTTCACAATTGCAGTACTGTTTCCAATCTTTAAAGTTATGCTTACTATACTGTTTGTTAATATTTCTACTCTTATTTTATTGAAATCATTACTTTCTCTTTGTGTGATAAATTCTATAGAATTTTTATAGCTCATTAGTTTTAATATTTCAGAATATTTACCATTTTCTCTAACTTCAATTAGATATTTGTAAGTATCATCACCTATCCAGAGAGTTTCTCCGTTTAATGATCCATTTATTGTTAAAAATTGCTTTGAAGTAATTTCCCCTGAGGCAATATTTTTATTTATAAAAAGACCTGTATTGGAAACCGTCACATTTGAGTCAAACTTTTTTAAGTTTATTTGACTACCGAAGGGATTAAATACAAAATAACGTGTAATCTTAATATCAGAATATCCATCTCTTAGAGAACGAAAATTTATACTATAAACTAACCCGTTACCACTTATCCCTTTTTGGTATTTCCCTCTTGTATAGTAGATTCCAATAGTATTTTGCGATATGGAATTTATCTGCTTTATTGGCATTATTCCATCTCTTGTAAGAAATTCACCGTTAATAATGCTTTTCACATTAGGTGAAATTATTGTAGAGTCAAATGTTATTTCAGTGTAAACTGTATCGACGTTTGCAACATCTTTCAAACAAACATCTACCGTGAATTCTGTATTTCTAACTATGTTATATCGTGGATAAGAGAGGTAAATCTGTGGTCCATTCTCCCATGGCAAAATAAGAAATCTTAATATTTTAAATACATTTTTTGTATTTGTTTTGATATGAATTGTAATGCAATACATTGTAGGAAATGTATTTTTCGCCATTATTAATTTGAGTCTGACATCACCCTGATTTCTTATTGTGTTTGGATAAAAAAAAGGTGTTATTGTATCTTTTTTATAATCTATTGCTGAAAAACTAATATTTTGATTTTCTCCACCTTCTGTTGTTACATTAAATAGAAACTCAAGATCTTCTCCTAAGTTAACTGCCTTTTCTTCATTATCTACTGAAGCATATATATCTTTAAATTCTATAGGGTTTAACCTTAGAGCAGGATCACCATAAAGATTAAACGAATAAATATTTTGAAGATCTCTATTTCCGTATATTTTATATCCAGTAGCATACTCTTCCAATGCAGAATATAATGCTTCTCCAATAGTATTATTTCTTAAAATTAAGTTTCTAACTGTAAAATAGAGTAGTGTCTGATTTCCACCATCATTAATATTTTTCCAATCTTCTGCGAACCAATTAATTCTTGTGCCACCTATATAGCATGCAAAACCAGCATTTAAAGCTTCTTTTCCAATATTCTCGCCTTCTGGTTTAATTGAAGAACAACTTCCAGTTATAAATATTCCTCTCATCCTATTTCCTATATTGCGAAATGAATCTTTTGAAAGCACATTGGAAAAAATGATTTCGTTTTTGTCAGGTTTTTTATTTTTATTTCTATCTTCTACCCATATTTTTGTCAATAATTCATTTTCGGTTCCATGTCCATTCCATAAAAATAAATCATAATTATTATTTTTTAGTAAGTTTTCAAAGTTAGCTTTTTTAAGTGGATATTCACTTTCGTAAAGAGAAGATGATAAACCAGATTTTTCATACAGTCTATTAACCTTATATCCATTTAACTTGAGTAAATCTTTATATATAGCATCAGTTAAAGTGGCACCGTCAGTTCTTTTAGCTGTTTTTTTAGTCGAAATTTCTTCATTTTCATATGAGAGAATTGAGGCAGAAAGAAGAACATTTTTAGTTTTTTGAGCCTTTTCAAAATTTATAATATTATTAATAGTATTATAAACGTCTTGAGCTGAACTAAATGGAATTCTTCCTACCATTATTTCAGTTGAAAAATCCATTTCTTTATCATCTTCTACATATTCTCCAGGATAGTAATCTTTGTCAGCATCAAAATCTGAAGAAAGATCTGAATAAAAGAAATTAGATGGAGTTCTACCAACTTCTGTATTGCTATCAATTCTAAGATATGAAGGATAAAGCATCTTGTAGGGAAGTGTTTTTTCATCCCCTACAAGAAGAAGATATTTTAAATTCCAGATTCTATACTTATCCATCAGATAATTTCTTATTTTATCGGCATTATCCGTTCCTTTGTAGGTTTTATAAATGTCAGGAGCATTAATAATATTTACATTCAATCCTTGAGATTTTCTCAAATTTACAAGGGGCAGGACAGCTTTGGATAGATTACTATTTTCAACTATAATTAGGTAATCAGTATTAATAACAGCTGAAGTTATATTAGTATTAGCAAAAGCTAAATTGATAAAGCTATTTAAAAAAAAATTTATTAATGTTCCTAATACTAAAAAGAAAGATATTAATTTTCTAAATCTTCGTTTATTGAGTTTCTTTTTCGAATTTCCAAGCACTTATTCCACCAATAAGGTTTTTAACATTCGTATAATTCATATTTGTAATTATTTCACATGCAATAGCAGATCTTTCTCCAGTTTTACAGTAAAGGACAAGAAAATCATCCATTTTTATATCAGCTCTTTTTGGTAATTCTTCCTTTATATCCTGATAAGGAATATTTATTGCACCAGGAATATGTCCTTCTTCATACTCGCTTGGAAGCCTTACATCTATTATCTTTATATTTTTACCTTCTTTTATTAAGTTATAAAGCTCTGTAGGTTCTATTTCTCCGTAAAAAGAATTTTTTCCATCGTCAGGTATTTTGTCTTCACAAGGAAACAATACAGTAACTTTTCTCTCAGTTCCATCCCATAAAACACTTGCACCTAATTCTTCAGAAATAAACCTTATAGGGACAAGAGTTCTTCCATTTACAATTATTGGTTCAATGTCTGTCTCAAAAGTTTTAACATCTTTTCCTGTTTTAACCTCTACTTTTTTGCTTCCTATCCAGAGAGATATTTTCTGGCTTCCCAACTTGTAATCAACTCTTCTCTCTTTATTATCCCAACCTATATCAGCGCCAAAACTCTCTCCAATAAATCTGAATGGCACTAATGTTCTACTATTTTTTATTATAGGGGGAGAATCCAGAGTCAATTTCTTATCATTAAGGAGTGCATTATTTTTTGATATCCATAAAACCAATGTCCTCTTTAAAGCAGGATATATATAAATATTTAGAAATTCAGAGATATTAGAATCTTCTATAGCTCCTATCATTAACCTTGCAGAAAGTTCTTTTTGAGGCTCTATATCTGGTGGTGAAAATAGCCTTATTGTTAATAAACTTTTCTGACCAGGTTTAATTTTTTCGGTTAAATATTCCCTCTGCAGGCATATATCTTCAATGCAAACCTTCATATGCCAGTTTTTAGGAAGCTCTCTTGTGAATTTAAGCAAGAATTCACTTTCTAATTCTGAATAATTAGTAAAATCAACCTTGCATAGTCTTGTACTATCAGGAGCGACAGTTAAAAATATTTCATTACTACTGAGTAATTTTTTATTATCAGCTCTAACTCGAGGTGATAGGAAAGTAAATATAATTAAATTTATTATTAAATACTTTTTAAATATTTTAATCATATCTCATATGCCCTCTTTTCAATATAATTTACTAAAATATAATATAATTATGTAGCTATAATATATATTATAGCTAAAAAGTTTTATATAATGAAAAAGGAAGAGAAAATGGAAGTTAAAATAATAAAGAATATTTTAGGTGAAAATGAGCTTATTGCTTCTGAAATAGAAAAAATTCTTAAAGAAAAGGGGATATTTTCACTTGAAATTCTTGGTTCACCTGGATCAGGCAAAACTACACTGATTGAGCTTCTATTGGAGAATTTTGGGAAGAAATATAACTTCTCAGTGATTGAAGGAGATGTTGCTTCAAGCGTGGACTCTGATAGACTTAAAAAATATGGGGTTCAAGTTGTTCAAATTAATACTGAAAATCTTTCATCTGTTTGCCATATGGAAGCTTTCATGGTGCATAAAGCTTTAAATGAATTGGACCTTGATAAAACAGATTTTTTAGTTGTTGAGAATATTGGCAATCTTGTTTGTCCGGCATCTTTTAGATTGGGTTGCAACCTTCGCTTATTAGTGTTATCAGTTCCTGAAGGCTCCGATAAACCTCTTAAGTATCCTTTAATTTTTAAAAATGTGGATAGCGTTGTAGTGTCAAAAATAGATTTGAACGAGCTTGCTCCATTCGACTTCGATGATTTTAAAGATGAAGTAAACTTACTTAACAAGGGAGCAAATATTTTTGAGCTATCTGTTAAAGAAAAAATTGGGATACAACCTTTTTTGGATTATATTTCTATTAAGGTTGCATCATTTAAGAATAGCATCTAATGGATTTACAGCATAAAAAAAGTTTTATAAATTACATTTTTTCTTATATATCGAAATATTACGTTGAAGCTAAAAAGTTTGTAAAAGAACTAAATTTAATAAATCCATTGATTCAAATTGTCTTCAAGTATTCCAGTGAAGCTATCAAAGTAGCTTAATAAAACTCTCCATATATATAAGTGTAGTAAAAAAGAGAATTCTGCTACCTCAAAATAAAATAATGCCTAAAAAAACATGGATCCCCAATCAAGTTGGGGATGACAGTGGGTGTGCCTTCGAGGAATTACAGTCGCTGTCATTCCGAGCGATTGCAGGAATCCACAGTATCTGTCATTCCCGGCTTGACTGGGAATCTATGTTTTTTCTTCTTCTTTCTGTAATTCAGCACAATCCCTTTTTGTCATTCAAGCGACGAAGGGTCTCCTTGATTGTCATTCCCGCGAAAGCGGGAATCCAGAAGTATTTTTACATTCCCATAAAAATGGGAATCCATATAGTTTAGAAAAATTGGTCTGGATCCTCGATAAATGCATTCGGGGATGACAGTGGGTATGCTTTCGAGGATGACAATACTAAAATTCCATTCGAGGATGACACTTGTGCGAGATTCATGAATGACACTACCAACCCTGTCATACTAAGGGAGCATGAGCAACTGAAGTGTTTCACCCACCCCTGCCTCCCTGAGGAGAATCATTCAAGCGACGAAGGATCTCATCCTTTATCCTTGTGTGAATTAACGCCAGCCATGAATATAAAACTTTTTATCGAAAATTTAGTTTAGGTAAATCAAATAATAGATTTGATGGTATTGTTGTTTTATAATTTTTCAAAAGGTTTTATTTTTGGAGGAATTGATGCAAAAAAGGCTTCAAGTAGTTATAGAAGGTGTAATTCAGGGTGTAGGGTTCAGGCCATTTATATACAAAGTAGCTAAAAGTTTGGACCTTAAAGGATTTGTTTTCAATACAAGTGATGTTGTTAATATAGAGGTTCAAGGTGAAGAGGAAAACCTGAATAATTTCATTAAAGAAGTGATTGAGAATCCTCCACCAGCAGCTAAAATAGCAAAAATAGAATATGCAGAAATTCATTTAAAAGATGATGAAGACTTCCAAATAACAAACTCTGTTGTAAAAAACCCTTCAAGGATTTATATACCAAAAGATCTCTGCGTTTGCAAAGATTGTATTAATGAGTTATTTGATCCAGAAAACCGAAGATACCTTTATCCCTTCATAAATTGCACAAATTGCGGTCCAAGATATTCAATAATAGAACATCTGCCATATGATCGAGAAAATACAACAATGTCAGATTTTCAAATGTGTAATGATTGTTTAGAAGAGTACAATAATCCTCAAACAAGGAGATATCATGCAGAACCAAATGCTTGCGAGAAATGTGGCCCTGAAGTTTTACTTTTTGATTCTTCTGAAAATTTTATAGCATCTTCTAAAGATGCAATAGAATTATGCAAAAAGCTATTAGAAGAAGGTAATATAGTTGCAATAAAGGGAATAGGCGGGTTCCATTTAGCGGCAAATGCTTATAATGATGAATCAGTTTTTAGACTTAGGCAAAGCAAAAAAAGGGGAAATGAGCCATTTGCTATTATGATGCCAGATATTGAAAGTATAAAGGAAATTGCTTATGTTAGCAGAGAAGAAGAAAAAGAATTATTAAGCGTTGAGAGACCAATTGTTCTATTGGAGAAGAGTGATAATTATAATCTCTCAGTATTTGTAGCCCCTAAACTAAAGAAAATTGGTATTATGCTCCCATATACCCCTCTTCATTATCTAATTTTTCAGAATCTTAAAATAAATGCTCTTATTATGACAAGTGGTAATGTTCATGATGAACCAATAGTATCGTCAAACGACGAAGCATTCGAGAAGCTTAAAAATATAGCTAACTATTTCCTAACTAATAATCGAAGGATAAGGCGTAAAATAGATGATTCAGTAGTATTTTTTGCATTAGATGAGAGACTAATTCAAAGGCGATCTCGTGGTTTTGTCCCAGAACCTATAGAAGTTCCCTTCAAACTAAAAGAAGGAATTGCATTTGGAGGAGAATTAAAAAATACGATTTCTTTATCTAAGAATAATTTGATTTATATTTCACAACATATAGGTGATTTAAAGAATAAGGATTCTTTTGAATATATGAAATGGGTATATAGTGATTTACTCGAGCTACTTTCAATCAAGCCAGAATTTGTTGCATGCGATTTGCATCCAGATTATCTTTCGACAATTTTTTCAGAAAGTTTAAACCTCCCTCTCATTAAAATTCAGCACCATAAAGCTCATATTGCTTCTGTTGCTGGAAGTTTAAATTTAAAGGATAAGAGTTTAATAGGGGTATCTTTTGATGGAGTTGGTTTTGGAGAAGATGGTAATTCATGGGGAGGAGAATTTTTTCTCTGTAATGGTAAAGATTATAAAAGAGTTGCACATCTTGAATATTTTGAGTTACCCGGTGGTGATATAGCTACAAAGGAAGTATGGAGAATTGCATATTCTCTTCTTAGAAAATATTTTGGGTGTAACATTCCTATTAATTTTCCAGTAGAGCCTGACAAAGTTCAAATAATTGATTTTATGTTAAAAAATAAGATGAATACACCTACTACTTCCAGCATAGGAAGACTATTTGATGGAGTTTCATCTTTATTAGATTTAATACAAACTACAACTTTTGAAGGTGAGGGGGCAATGATACTTGAATCTATTGCTTCTCCCTTAATTACAACATCTTATGAGCCCATTATTTTAAAAGAAAATGGTGAGTTTATAATAAAACTTGAACCATTAATTACTGATATTATTTCAGATATTAAGTATAATATTAGTAAGGAAGAAATATCAGCAAAATTCCATAATTATATTTGTTCAATCATCTTAAAAGTATCAAATATTCTGAGAGATGCTTACTCAGTAGAAGATGTAATTCTATCTGGAGGAGTTTTTCAAAATGTTTATATATTAAATCGAATAAAATCAATACTAACAGAGGAAGGATTTAATGTTCACCTGCCAAAAGATGTGCCAATAAACGACGGAGGAATATCTTTTGGTCAGCTCTATCTTGCTTCACTCTTAATTTCATAAAATATATTTAACCAAAACAATTAGTAACACAAAAATGATATATTTATTTCTTTGCAATCACAAGTAATTGCAAATATAGCATCTTCTCCACTACATTTGCAGGGTGAACAATTACAACCTACTGCATACACTCCACTACATCTATATCCACAACCTACTTTTTTGGGTGTTATCATATATTCTCCTTTAGGAAGTGAAGCATCGGCCTCCCCAGATTTACTAAACTGTTTTAATATCGTAGTTAGAGTACAATAAAACATATAAGATCCATCTTCATTTTTTTGTTTACATACAAATTTACAAGATTTTTACAATTCTTACTACATCGCCATATTATTCCTATATTAACAGGAACCTTACAATTTGATATTTCTGATGAATTAAATGATCTTTTAATGAGCACTAAGGTTTTAATTAACGTTACTCCAGAGATATAACTGAAGTAATATTACTTTACCCTGACTTAAAGGTTGATAGACAAATTTGTAATATGACCACAATACAGAAAGCTTTATTTGACTTATTTAACCTTTCTAAATTTACTTAAATATTTT